>JAEEGJ010005967.1_pt1 | contig 37274 bp, 35 predicted proteins | sample 8958761 | NCBI WGS metagenome assembly JAEEGJ01 (sample SAMN16246546, study PRJNA631951) | gut metagenome | biome: gut microbiome; feature: rumen; material: RS-attached | host: Bos | place: Iran: Karaj | collected 2018-10
CCACTATGCTAAAATCAGAAACGTAATGGTCATTGGACGATAAAAGATATGTGGCAAACGGTACAGCAAGACCTTGATATGACTCAAGGCGTCTTTTCAAGGCACCTGCTCTCTGGTCGAAACGCCACTTTCAGACGGGCATCGGTGTGATTTCCGCCTTACATATGCTGGGTTGGCCGCGCTGTTTCAGGTGACTGGGCTGGTGTCCCGCAGCATGCCCGGAACCGGCACGTATTAACCGGAATGACTTCTTTATATAAGTCATTGATTTTACGCAATATTTTCTTTTATTCAGTCAGATAATCCTGTATACTGCCGCCGAAACGGTATCCCTTTCGTGGCTCCTGCTGCGTGGAGAATGCCTGTTTCATACCGGGCATCAGCTGATGCCTGTCCTAATTTGCGGCTCAGGCCGTGCAGTTAATCTGACTGAGGCAAAATTCAAAATGACAAGACTCCCGTTCTTCCTTGCCACCATCGGCATTACTGTTCTGATGGTCATCGCCATGTTTTTGGTTGCAATCTGCGGTACTCCCACCCCAGCAGGAGAGCTGAGCTCGGGACAGAATGCTATGGCAAAGCTCATTGCTGTGCTTGGAACTGCTGCCATGATGTTCATTTCTGCGAAGAGGTCAGTAAATATGGGCTGGTCAGGCTGGACCTGCCTCCTGTACCTTGTGCCGGTTGTAAACGCAGTCTACTTCTTTATCTGCCTGTTCAAGAGGCCTGTTTACTGATATCTCCAGGCCCGCGCCGCGGCAAGGTAAACATAGCGCCGGCAGATGAAGGCGGATCGGATGAGGTGAGCCGCCTTCTCTCATAGAACTCAGGCACTGTAAACAGCCGCAGTGCCTTTTTCGTCTGCGCCTGACAGCCGGCCCGGGACGTCTCTCTGCTCTTAAGCACACTGTCTTTCAGCGCTCTAACGAAAAAGGGATCGCATCACTGCGATCCCTTTGACTTGGAGAAAAAGCGGGGCTGAGTCAGCTTTTGGATTTGGCCTCTTCCGCCTCTTTCTTTGCCTTCTTCTTGTTCTTTATAACAATTATGACAACGGCAAGAATGACAATTCCGACGATGAGCCAGGTGAGGTGCTGCCCGTTTGACATCCAGCGGGCAAGATCCTCGCGGCTCTGCGCGCCGTAGTGCCCCATGCCTACCCAGACCGGCACTGAGATCATGGCGGCGGCGCCGTCAAGGAGCAGGAACTTGAAATAGCTGACGCGCCTGCTCATGCCGGCTGCCAGGTAGATAGGAGCCCTGAGACCGGGCATGAACCTCGCGAAGAACAGGGCCCAGACGCCGTATTTCCTGAACTGGCGCTGAACCCAGGCAAACCTGCTCGGGGGGAGCACTTTCCGGAGGGGAGTGTATTTCTGCAGCTTGTAGCCGAACACGCGCCCGCCAATGAACATGATTCCGTCGCCGATGAGGACTCCCGCGAGGCAGAAGCAGAGCATGAGGGCAAAGTGGCCGTGGGTGGTGTTGACCTGGATGCCGGAGAGGATGCCGGCCGCTATCAGGGTAATGTCCTCCGGGATGGGGAGCCCGAACCCGCAGAGAATAAGCATGCCGAATATCATTGCCAGGCTGTATTCCTGATAGTTCTGCAGGAATTCAACCACCGCTTCTAGTGTTTCCATTTTGTCCCCGTCAGCCCCGGTTCCGGGCCTCAGTTTTTTCCTTGCGCGCGGCTGCGCGCGTTCTCTCTATTCAATAAAATTCTATGGGCAGTCTATAAATATACAACCCCGGCTACGCCGCAATTCTAGCATGAGAGCCGTAATCCGTCGTGAGGACTGCGTCTGCATCAGACTTTTATAATGTAGTCCTTCTTCCGCGGAGCTGCCCTGCCGGGCGCACGGCCCGCATAGCCAAGCGCCAGGGCGCCGACGCCGCGGAGCTTCCCTGAGTCAAGCCCCCACTTTTTAAGGAGCTCCTTTCCCTCGTCAGAGTCAAAGACCTCCTCCTCGCGGTTAATCCAGCAGGAGCCGATGCCGAGCGCCTCTGCGGCGATCATCATATTCTCGAGGACGCAGGAGCCGTCTCTCAGCCAGTTGGAGCTCGATGAGTCGGCGAGCACAAGCGCGTAAACCGGCGCGCCGTAGAACGGATCGAAGCCTGCCTGCCTGTTATGCGAGTACCTGGCGTTGAGGCTGCTGAAATACTGCCTGTCCTCCTCCTTGGTGAGGACCACGATAACGGGGGACTGCAGGCCCTTGCCTGTAGGGGCCCAGGTGCCGGCCTCAAGTATGAGGTCAAGGACATCCTCAGGAATCATATCGCTTTTGAACGACCTCATCGAGCGCCTGTTCCTGATGGTGTCAAGAACCGCGCGGGCGGCGTCAGTCATTTCCATCTTCTGTTCTCCTGTACGTTTCCTGCTGATTTTATCATCTGCTGTGATGAAGGTCTCATTTTTCCCTGCTTTCCCGCCCTCTCTTTTCCTTAAGCAGCCTCTCATCCGGATCCATTCCGCTCATGGTGAGGAAGGGCCTGTCCTGGAACATGGTGACTATGATGAGCTCAGGCTTCTCCTTCTGTATCTGCCTGTCGAAGTGATAGAGCCCGATGGGGCTCAGGTTGGTGGTGCTCCTGTAGCGGATAACCCTGCTGTAGCGTGAGGCAAGCGCGATGGAGAGAGACTCGGCAAAGGAGTTTCCGATGACCATCAGCGTGTGGGGTGAGGCATCGCTACGGCTGTTGGTCAGCACGGTAAAGATGCCTGCGGAGTCCTGTCTCGAAATGTCGCTGCTGTACTCCGGGGAGAGGCTGAGATAGGGGTGCAGCCTGGGCTCAAGGAGCGCGCTCTCCTGATTCCTGCTGTCAAACCCGACGACGGCGCCGTAGGACTGGCCGTAAAGCGGGCAGGAGCCTTCGTCTTTTCTGAAGATAAGCTCACCGGAGGAGCATTTTTCGAGCGTGCGGTAGCGCTCCATGCTGCTCACCGAAGGCGGGATGAGCTTCTCCCTCACGAGCCAGTCCGCGAGCATGTCCTGCGAGGTCTGGGTCATATGGTGCTCGTCATTGAAGAAGAGCTCGTTCTCCGGGGAGTCGGGGAGCGTATCGCGGAGCCTCCCTATCTCCGGCGCGGCATTCACGATCCTTATGCCGCTTCCATTTGTGTACTTCTGGAGGAGCCCTGTCTGTATTCTGGAATTCTCCGCGCACCGGAGTAGAAGCGTTTTACCGCACATGATCTCGGGCTTCGCGGGGTAAACGATGACCAGCATGGGAAGGCCCCAGTGCCTCTGCGCCTTCTCCATGTTGCGGGAGATAGTCCTGATCTTCTCCTCATCCGGGCTGTAGGTGTCGTCCCAGGCGCTGAAGGCGTATCCATGGGCTATGTAGGAGTCCGGGTTCCTGCCGTGCACCGCAATGTTCGCGTGCTGCGGAAGGAAGAGGAGCGATGCCGCTGACTCCCTGAGCTCTGAGTGCTCGGTAAGCCAGGTCTCGTACTCAGTGTCGAAGTCCGGGTTTATCCGGCCGTCCTGCAGGACCGGCTCAGGCATTTCCGCGAGCATCTTCCGGAGGTTGTCATCGTTTCTGAGCGCCGAGTTGGTCATTATGGCCGCAAAAATGCAGAGGGACGCTGCGGCAGTGATGAAGAGCAGGTTACGGGTGACTGCAGCTGCGTGCTTTCCGTTCCTGATGACTAGGAAAAAGGCTCCTCCTGCCGTTATAAGCGATATGACGGGGAAGCTGAATGATGCCGTGCAGTCGATGTAGACCAGGAGCTCCACGCCGACTGCCAAAACTACTGCCGCGGAAAAAGCGCACCTCGCCAGATCCTTTGCCGCAGTGCGCCTTAAATACGCTGCCGCTGCCGGCAGTATGGACATGAGTACAGATGTCAGGATGACGATGAGGGAGAAGGCGATGCCGGGGTAGAGCTCCCTTCCGGATTCCGCGTCGGGCGGCATGCTGAAGGTGCCGCGCGCCTGCTCTCCGCTGACGGAGAGCTCTGCAGGCGGGCACTTTCCGCTGCCTGCCGGTTCCCCGGATCCGGAGTCGGCTCTTTCCCTGAGGCACGCCTCCTTACCGCCGATGGTGAGCCTCCGCACGGTGAGGCTTCCCGTGCTGGCGCCGAGCCTGATTTCTGCTGTGGCGTCATTTCCCCGGGGCTTCCTCAAACGCATTGATATTCTCTGCACTCTGTCCGACTCTGAGTCTATAAGCGCCTTCCCGGAGGATGTGCTCCCGTCCGCGCCGCTCAGCTTAACCGCAACAATGCCGCCGCCGTCTGCGTGAGACACAAGCTCCGCCTCGCAGCTTACGTATTCAGGAGAGAGGAAAAAGAGCAGCGCAGTGATGGCGGACGCTGCGGCGAGGGAGATTACGAATGTCAGGTACGGCAGGCCGGCATTCCTCAAGGTGGTGGCATCCTTTCCGGATATCTGCTCAGCAGGCATGTTCATCGTCTCCTCAGAACCTGAAATAGATGAAGGGGTTGTAGTCGGCCGACATTATGGAGGATATGGACAGGATCAGCACCGCAAGCAGGAAGATGTCCTGCAGCGCGGTGCGCGCCCTTGAGATCCCGTCTGACTGCGGCCTGATAAGCCCCGAGAAAAGCGGCGTCGAGAGCAGGGCGGCAAGGCACATCACCGCGCAGGGCACGATGTCGGTGAAGTAGAGAAGGCTGTGCAGGGGAGGCTCCGGGGCGAGGCCGGCCATCGCGAGGAAATACGCTCCGGCGTGCTCCAGGGAGCCTGAGTTGAACACCACGAAGCAGAGGGTGAAGGCCAGGATGCAGTAGACATGGAGAACTGCGTTAAGGAGTGCCGGGCGCTTTTTATCCCTGTTGAGCCCGAGAATTCTCTCAGTTATGACAAGAAGCCCGTTGAGCGCTCCCCAGGCCGTGAAGGTCCAGGCCGGGCCGTGCCAGATCCCGGTTACGATGAATACGAAGCCGAGGTTCAGAATGGTCCTTCTGAGCCCACGCCGGCTGCCGCCCAGGGGTATGTAGAGGTAGTCCCTGAACCAGGTCGAGAGTGAGATGTGCCAGCGGCGCCAGAACTCCGAAATGGTCTTTGAGATGAAGGGATACCTGAAGTTTTCCGGGAAGTGGAAGCCGAATACCCGCCCGAGGCCGATTGCCATGTCAGAGTAGCCGGAGAAGTCAAAGAACAGCTGCAGAGTGAAGGCGAAGGCGCAGATCCAGGCAGGAAGCGCGCCGAGTGCGGCAGGGTCCTCGCCAAAGCCCAGATCCGCGATCTCGCCCAGGTGATTTGCGATAAGTGTCTTCTTCCCGAGCCCGATGATGAAGCGCCTTACTCCGTCCGCGATGTCGCTGACAGATGACTCCCTCTCCCTGAGCTCAGCGGCGATTTCGTGGTACTTGATGATTGGTCCCGCCACCAGCTGCGGAAAGAGGGAGATGTAGAGCGCGACGGTATAGATATTCCTCTCGGCCTTCACGTTTCCCCTGCGGACGTCAATCGCGTAGGACAGGGCCTGGAAGGTATAGAAGGAGATGCCGAGCGGCAGGACGATCCCGGGCAGAGTGAGCTCTGCTCCGGTAAGCCGGATTGCGTTCTCAATAATGAAGTCCAGGTACTTGAAGATCGCAAGGATTATGACGAGCGAAGAGACGGTGAGGGCAGTGAGCAGGCCCGCAAGCCTCTCCGAGCCTCTTTCCGCGGCTATTCCGATCCCGATGGCCCCTGCCCAGACCGTGATTATCTCGAGGAGCATCACCGCGAGGAACCTCGGCTCTCCCCAGGCATAGAAAATCATGCTCATGACGAGGAGGAAAGCGTTTCTCCATGATTTTGGGATCACGAAGTAGAAGACTGCGGTGAAGGGCAGGAAGAGCAGTATGAAGGTAAGCGATGAGAAAAGCATTTTGCTGTCCGGAAAAGAGCACCGGGATCTTAGCAGAAAACAACCGCCCATTCTGTATGTTTTTTATCAGTGCTCCGGAGTTTTGCCGCGGGTGCATGGTCATGCTGCAATGGCGGACTGCTCATGGATCCTGCCGGAAGGACAACGGCCCTGTGATATGTGCTATTCTCACGGCAATTCATTTCAAGGCATGTCAGCCTGACAGGAGGAAAGATGTCGAATGCAGTTGATTCGGTGTGGTATGGCAGGAGTCCCCTCAAATACTTCCTTCTGCCGTTCTCTCTCATCTTCCTCGCGGCAGCATCACTCAGGCGCCTTCTCTACCGCCTGGGCATCCTCAGAGTCCGCAAGTCAGAGGTCCCAGTTGTCGTTATCGGCAACATCTCGGTAGGCGGCAGCGGCAAGACACCCCTCGTCGTCTATCTTGCCGAGAGGCTCAGGGAGAGGGGCATCAGGGCGGCGGTGGTAAGCCGCGGCTACCGGGCGGATCCCGGTCCGGCGCCACTTATGGTAGATGACAGCACGCCTCCCTCAAAATGCGGCGATGAGCCCTACCTTATCTACCACCGGCTGCATGTTCCTGTCTCGGTCTTCCCGGACAGGCCCAGGGCTGTTGATGCCCTTCTCGGGAAGGCAGATGTCATCCTGAGCGATGACGGCATGCAGCATTACTCTATGGGACGCGCCGCGGAGATCGCGGTAATAGACGCGTCGCGCAGCTTCGGCAATGGATTTGTCCTTCCCGCAGGACCGCTCCGCGAGCCGGCCTCAAGGCTCAGGAGCGTCTCTGCCGCTGTCATAAACGGGGACGGCTTCAGCGGGGACCTGCCTGACGGCCTTCCGGTTTTCCACATGCGCGTCGAGCCGTCGTGCTTCAGGCGGGTAAAGGACGGCGCCAAGGCTGATCTTAAGCCAGGCAGGGTAACGGCGCTCGCAGCCATCGGGAATCCCGGCCGCTTCTACCGGACCATGTCCGAAAAGGGCTTTGAGCTCGCGAGGACCATATCCCTGCCTGACCACACCCCTCTCACCGCACAGCTCATCAGCGAGCTCGAGACTGATCCGTCTCTGCCTCTCGTGATGACGGAGAAGGATGCCGTCAAATGCCGGGAATTTGCCGGGGACAGCTGGTACTATCTACAGATTGACGCCGTTCTGGACGGCGATCTGGCCGGTTTCATCATGAAAATAACAGGTTTAAAGGCTCCGCAGGGCGGAGCGGAGGAGAAGAAATGACCGAATTTACCGCCGTCATCCCGGCTCGACTCAAGTCAACCAGGCTTCCCGGGAAGCCTCTCTCGGACATCGCCGGGCATTCGATGGTCGAATGGGTTGCCGCGGAGGCGCTGAAGTCCGGCGCGTCAGAGGTTATTGTCGCGACAGACTCAGACCGGATCGCCTCAGCCGTGAACCTTCCCGGCGTTAAAACTGTCCTCACGAGCGAGAAGCACTCCTCTGGCACGGAGCGCATCGCCGAGGTCATCGAGAAGGAGAAGATCCCCTCTGAGAGGATAATCGTCAATGTCCAGGGCGACGAGCCGCTGATGGATCCTGAGGTAATAAGGAAGGTTGCGGATCTTCTGGACTCAGAGCGCACCGCCGCGATGGCGACGGCAGCTGTTCCCATCACTGACGAAAGGGAGCTCCTGAGTCCGGATGCCGTAAAGATCGCGCTTGCCCCCAATGGCTTCGCGCTTTATTTCAGCCGTGCTCCGATCCCCTATGACCGGGACAATTTCCGGGCAGGGAAGAATGTCATCAGCGCGGGGCTTCATGTGCGCCACCTCGGCATCTACGCCTACCGCGCTGGCTTCGTCCGCGATTACGTAAGGCTCCCTGAAGGGCGGCTCGAGCACCTCGAGAAGCTTGAGCAGCTCCGTGCCCTTGAGTACGGCTTCAGGATCAAGGTCGCGCTCCTGGACAAAACTCCCCCCGCAGGAGTCGACACCAAAGAGGATCTTGACAGGATTGTGAGCTTCATCCGCGAGAACGGAATAGAGTTCCCGGTAGCTGTCTGAGGCATGAAGTCAGGGCTCAGGCCCTGGCTTCTGCCAAATTTTCTGCGTGCGGCAGGCAGGCACTTTCTTTAGGCGCCGCCTGCTCTGGAGGTTGTGTGGGAGTTCCGAAGGAGATAAGGGAAGTTCCGAGGCCGGTCAACACCGTGGTGACCGATAACGGCAGGAACACGCCTCTCCGCTACAGCGTGAGGGAGAGGGCATCTTCCGGAAAGTATGTCCCGGGAAAGAATCCCAAACCGAAAAACGGCAGGGTAATAGGGCATATCATCGGTTTCAAGTACGTTCCTCTTGATGCGGCAGAGACTGGTAATGCTTCAGGGAGCAGGGAGAAGCCTGAAACGCCGGAGGAGAGTCCGGCGAAAGGCCGTCAGGCCGGTCCCGTTCCTGAAGAAGAGGCTCCTGTATCTGACAGTTTCCTGATGTACGGGATCCCAGCCTTCGCGAAGAGCGTCAGTGATGATATCCTGGAGGACCTCCTTGCGGTATACGATAACAATGATGCCGTCTCCATCCTGGTTATGGCGATTCTCCGCATTATGGTTCCCGGGATCTCCGGCGCGGAGTACGCAGAGTACTACAGATCAACCTTCCTCAGGGTATTCTACCCAGGCGCGCGTCTCTCGGAGAGCCGGATCGGCAGCCTTGAGAGCTGGCTCGGCGCCAGTTACGGTGCAAGACTTAAGCTTGCATCGAAAAGGCTCTCTCGCGTCTCTGAAGGACACCGCATTGCAGCAGGCAGAATTCTGCTCTCAGACCGCTCAGCAGTCAGTGGCATTTCCGAGTATTCCTGCATCAGCCGGAGCCGCGATGCTGAAGATGTCTGGGCGATTTACGCATACGACTCGGAGACCATGGAGCCTCTCTGTACGGAGATCCAGCCTGACTCAGCTCCAAATGCCGGTGATCTTGACACATTCCTCCTTCAGAACAACATCGGATCAGGAATTCTCATCGCAGAAGACGGATTCTTGCCAGAGCAGATCGCAGGCACTGAAAACGGGTCTTCTGCACTTCACTTCATTATGCCTGTCGAAATGACGGACAGCATAATGGAGAAATACGGCACGGATGACTGGACTGATCACTTCGAATATGGCGGGGATATTTTTGTCGCCTGCAGTGCTAATACCGAAGACGGAAGGTTCATGTATGTCTTCAATGGCATCTCGAAATCCCTGTCTGATGAGGGGCTCTGGCTTGAAGAGCAGAGGAGGAAACATAACCTTCATTTTGGGGCGGCTGCGTATGAGAAGGCAAAGAAGAGATTCGGCACTTCCTTGTTTGAGTCTGATCTTGAGCTGCCGCCTGAGACAGTATACCGGTCATTTAAATCAAGATGGCTTCCTGAGCTCCTTTTAAGGCAGTGCATGAGCGATTTTACGAAGATCCATACATCATCCTGGTCTGACCACCGTCTCAGCGGCCTAGGCCTGATTTGCTCTGTCTCTGCCCTGATAACCATTAGGATGATGACTGCCGCGCGCAGTGCGCACCTGCTCGACAGGATGACTTTCGGCGAGCTGATGGTGCGCCTCAGCAGCGTGAGGAGAATGGCAGACAGCAGCTTTTCAGGGAAAATGCCTGATGCCCTGGACGGCAGGTGGTCTGTTCCGCTGAAAAGCTCCATGGAGCTGCTCGCTAGGCTCGGCCTCGTGAGCGGAATTGAGGTTCCTCAGCCTAAGAGACGAGGCAGGCCTCCCAGAAAGAAGCAGGAAGGCACGGCATAATTGCAGGCTGTGATGCCGCGGCGCTCTTTTCAGGAATCACCTCTGTAAAGAGTCCATGCCAGAGCGGCAGCTCAGACGCAGCTGCCGCCTCTCGGATCCTCACCGAACCTGTTGGGGCCTTTATTGCCTTCGATGCAGCCAAGCGCAATCCATGAGCCGACGCTGGCGACGCCCCAGAGCACGGAGTCGAGGACTGCGCCCGCTATCGCTATGGGAACGTACCACCAGCCGGAGAGATTGAGATCGTGGAGGCGCCTCACGATGGTGGTAATCCAGCAGACCCAGAGCGCGATCATGAATCCGCCTGCCGCGAGGGCCGCGAGAGCGCACACCAGACCGATGATTATGAAGAGAACATTACCACCGCCAGATCCGACCAGGCAGCCCATCGCAAGGACAATGCCCAGCGACAGGACGATCCCGGAAATAAAAGAGCAGCAGAGGAGCGTTACAATCCTGAGCCAGTACTCCTGCCTCGACATGCGGCCACTGACGGAGAACCACTCAGGAATGCTCGTGAGGCTGAAATTATGCGGCGTACTGCCTGTGCTTCCCGTGCTTCCTGTGCTGCTGCCGTTCTGGGCATTCTGTGCGGGCGGCTGGCTATGCGTCTGGCTCTGGCTGCCTGCTGTCTGCACCTCTTTTGACAGGGGCCCGGCATTTCTGACCCTTGCTCCGCAGTTCGGGCAGAAATCAGCTCCATCCGGCACGGGCGAACCGCATTTTCCGCAGAACATCAGACTCTCCTTTCCGGCTCGTGTCCGGCCTTTGACCTTTGAATGCCCCTCCTGAGAGGGCTCTTCAATATTATCACGTTCATTCCCAATAGCATCGTTGGATCAGGCAAAAGATCCGCTCTTCCTTCAAACAGAAGCCTGCCGCCAGGGCTGCGCGCGGCCTAAGATGGTATATTCAGGGAAACAGAGACTGACGGAGAAGGAGAATATGGGACGGCTTGCCTATACCGCGGATTCAGCCATCCTGCAGAACGGGGCGGCAATGCCGCTCGCGGGATTCGGCACCTGGGAGCTCAGGGGACCGGCATGCAGCGATCTTGTCTGCTTGGCAGTCCTCGCAGGAGTGCGCCATATTGATACGGCCAGAATGTACGGCAACGAGGAGGCAGTAGGCCTCGGCATCAGGAAAAGCGGCATCCCGAGGGAGAGACTCTTCATCACCACGAAGCTGATGGACTCCGGCAGCGTCCGGGGCAGCCTCAGGGACATTGACGACTCACTCAGGAAGCTTGGCACTGATTATGTGGATCTGCTGCTTCTCCATGAGCCGTATGCCGGAAAGTACGAAATCTACCGCGCCATGGAGCAGGCCCTTGGGGACGGCAGGGCACGCGCGATAGGCGTCTCCAACTTCAGCCTTCCTGCGCTTCGGGAGTTCTGCGGTCGCGTCAGCGTGGTGCCGATGGCGGATCAGGTCGAGGCCCACGTGCTCCTGCAGCGTGAAAAGTTTGCCAGTGAGCTAATCTCTATGGGCATTGCGCCTGCCGCCTGGTCGCCGCTTGGAGGAGGCGGGGCCGGGATTCCGTCAAATCCGGTGCTTTCTGATATAGGGCGTGCGCATGGGAAGAGCGCGGCGCAGGCCGCGCTCCGTTTCCTTATTGAGGAGGGGTTCGCGGTTATTCCAAGGACTTCGGATCCCAGGAGAATAAGGGAAAACCATGAGATCCTGGATTTCGCACTTACCGGTGCTGAAAAGGAGAGGATAAGGGCTCTTGACCGCGGGAGGAGCCTCTTTAGCTGGGCTGAGGCCTATGTCTGAAACAGATGCGGCGCCTCTTGGCGCCGCATCCTCTATTCAGTTTCTGATAAGCCTGTGCCCACGTTACTCGACCTCGGTAAGCATGTGCTTGAAGCGGTGGAGCTTGGTCTCCAGGTAGGACTTGTTATAGCGGTTGAGGCCGGCTTCAAGAGGAACGCGGGCAGCAACGTTTATCCCGAGGTCCTCAAGCTGGTTGATCTTGTCCGGGTTGTTGGTCATGAGCTTGACTGACTTTATGCCGAGAAGGCGGATCATCGAGGCGCAGATGCCGTAGTTTCTCTCATCCGGCCTGAAGCCCAGCTCCACGTTCGCATCGTAGGTGTCGAGCCCCTTGTCCTGCAGCGCATAGGCCCTCAGCTTGTTGATGAGGCCGATGCCGCGCCCCTCCTGCCTTACATAGAGAAGAACGCCTCTCTTTTCCTTGGAAATGGCGGCGAGCGCCGACTCAAGCTGGAAGCCGCAGTCGCACTTGAGGCTGAAAAGCGTGTCGCCGGTGAGGCACTCGGAGTGGATGCGGAGGAGCACCGGCTCGTCTGTCGTCACATCGCCCATGACAAGGGCGACATGCTCCTTGCCTGACACATGATCGCTGAAGCCCGTTATCCTGAAAGTGCCGAAAGCGGTCGGGAGATTAGCCGAGACTACGAGCTCGATGTCATTGTCTGTTTTTCCTGCCAAGTGCATCGGTCTGTCTTGCGACGGACCCCTCCGAATAAAGGGCGCTGCGCGCCTGATGGACAATTTCAGATCCGGGAGACGGCCGCTCTCTGGGCTGTCTCATCTCCCCGGACAGATACATGATTTTATCAGAAAAGGCCGGCAGCCGGTATCATTCCCGGCAGAATGCCTGAGCGCCGCCGGCGCCTGCGGAAGCCCTGCCCGCTCAGCCTTTTTCGCCGGAATGTATTAGAATTTCCGCAATTGTCATCAAACGGAGCAAAAATGAGCAAAGTTCCTGTAATAGCGGTCGACGGTCCCGGCGGATCGGGCAAGGGCACTGTCTGCAAGAGGATTGCGGACACACTTCACTATCATATCCTTGACTCAGGCGCGATCTACCGCGTGCTTGCCTACGCGGCGCTTCAGAGCGGGACGGATCTCGCAGACTCTGCAAGCCTTGAGAAGCTGGCGCTCTCCCTTGATCTGAGCTTCGTTCCGGCTGACGACGGAGTGCTGACCGTCCTTTCAGGAAAGGACATCTCCTCGCAGATCCGCACCGAGGAGACCGGCGCCGCGGCGAGCAAAGTCGCCGCGGTTCCCGCGGTGAGGAAGGCGCTCCTCGAGCGGCAGAGAATGTTCCGCGCCGCACCGGGGCTCGTCGCTGACGGGCGCGACATGGGCACCGTGGTCTTCCCTGACGCCGAGGTCAAGATCTTCCTGGACGCCTCCTGCGAGGAGAGGGCAAGGCGCCGCGTAAGGCAGCTTGAGGCAAGGGGGAAGCCTGCGGACTATGAGAAAATCCTTGCGGAGATCGCCGAGAGGGATCACCGCGACAGGACCCGCGCGGTCGCTCCCCTGAAGCCCGCTGACGACGCTCTCGTCATCGACTCAACCGGGATGAGCATTGACGAGGAGGTTGAGAAAGTCCTCTCTCTCGCGAGGGAAAAGGGCCTCTGCTCCTGATCCCATCCGGCTGTCCGGAAAGCATTGACGGTTTGGTTTTCGCCTTGTAAATACTCTCATTGTGTGATACAATCGTCAGATTATGCGGCGGACTCTCAGCAGCCCGCCGCTTGCCGCCATGGGGCGGCTGGGTGCGGGCCGCAGATGCGGTCCCAAATTTTTTATCAATCAAATTTTTTTCAACTTTTAAATATGGCTGAATCTTTTGCAGAGCTTTTTGAAGCTACCCCGTTCGCCAAGGCTTCTTCCGCTACCAGGAAGAGCGCACAGACCGACAAGCCGGAAACCGGCAAGGTCTCAATGATCAACGAGAAGTACGTTGTTATCGACACCGGTCTCAAGACCGAGTCCTTCATCCCCGTCGAGCAGTTCAAGAACGCTGCCGGCGAGCTTGAGGTAAGTGTCGGCGACGAGGTTCCTGTTGTTCTCGAGGCTATCGACAACGGAAGCGGCGAGACTCAGACTTCACGCGAGAAGGCCAAGAAGCTTGAGGCTTGGGACAAGCTCCAGAAAGCTGCTGACGAAGGAACCAATGTCATTGGTGTCATCAACGGCAAGGTCAAGGGCGGCTTTACTGTTGACATCGCCGGCATCCGCGCATTCCTCCCTGGCTCTCTCGTAGATGTACGTCCTGTCAAGGACGTTTCCCATCTCGAGGGCAAGGAGCTCGAGTTCCGCGTCAAGAAGATCGATCCCCAGCGCAACAACGTCGTTGTTTCCCGCAGGGATGTTCTCGAGAACGCCAACAGCGCTGAGAGAGAGAAGCTTCTCGCCAACCTCGAGGAAGGCCAGGTCGTCAAGGGTATCGTCAAGAACCTCACCGACTACGGCGCATTCGTTGACCTCGGCGGCGTTGACGGACTTCTCCACATCACTGATATGGCCTGGAAGCGCGTCAAGCATCCTTCCGAGATCGTCAATGTCGGCGACGAGATTGAGGTCAAGGTCCTGAAGTTTGACCGTGAGCGTACCCGTGTATCTCTCGGACTCAAGCAGCTCGGCGCTGATCCCTGGGTTGATATTGCCAAGCGCTACCCTGTCGGCACCAAGATCACCGGCAAGGTATCCAACCTTACCGACTACGGCTGCTTCGTTGAGGTCGAGGAGGGCGTTGAGGGTCTCGTACACGTCTCCGAGATGGACTGGACCAACAAGAACATCCATCCTTCCAAGGTTGTCAATGTCGGCGATACCGTTCAGGTACAGGTTCTCGACATCGATGAGGAGAAGCGCCGCATTTCCCTCGGTCTCAAGCAGTGCAAGCCCAATCCCTGGGAGCAGTTCGCTGCCACCCACAACAAGGGCGACAAGGTTTCCGGCAAGATCAAGTCAATCACTGACTTCGGTATTTTCGTCGGCCTTGACGGCGGAATCGACGGACTTGTTCACCTTTCCGACATCTCCTGGACCGTTCCCGGCGAGGAGGCTGTACGCAAGTACAAGAAGGGTGATGAGGTCGAGGCTGTCGTAATGCAGGTTCATGCCGACATGGAGAGAATCTCCCTCGGCATCAAGCAGCTCGAGGATGATCCGTTCAACAACTACGTATCAATGCATCGCCGCGGCAGCGTTGTCAAGGGCAAGGTTACCTCTGTTGACGCCAAGGGCGCTGTTGTTGAGCTCGCTGACGGCGTTGAGGGCTACATCCGCGCTTCCGATGTTTCTCAGGAGCGTGTTGAGGATGCAACCACCGTTCTCAGCAAGGATCAGGAAGTTGAGGCCAAGTTCATGGGCGTTGACCGCAAGAACCGCCAGATTTCCCTCTCCATCCGTGCCAAGGACGAGGCTGATGACAAGGCTGCCATTGAGTCTGTCAACAGCCGCCAGCCCCAGGTTGCCGCTCCGAACGCAATGGCTGAGGCCTTCAAGAACGCACAGAAGGCTGAGTAATCAGCAGTCAGACGTTCTGAACTGATATGAATCCGGGCTCCTGTGGCCCGGATTTTTTTGCTCCTGATATGTAAAGTCCAATTCCCGCCTGGCTCTGCCGTGTTCAGATACCTATATCACCGTCACATGGCTTTCTGCCGCGGGCAGGGCAGCCGGTGAGGCGTCCCGTTATGGGTTTATTTTTCTGACCATCTTTGAAAAATTTAAAAAATCTGTCCTGCTGAACAGGATAATTAAAAAATAAATTTATTTTCTTAATAAATTTCCTGCTCTTTCTTAAATAATTTTCTAGTCTGCATCTGTATTTGCCTTATTGTTCGGCAGATATGGTTTTATATATATAAAACGCCAATTGCTTGATCTGCGTCTCTTATATTGAGCATTTTCATCATCGGGCTGCATTTAACTGCGTTGAAAATTTTGGTGCTCTAATGTATACTGAAACAGCGGAATAGGGATTTTATCCGTAAATTTTTTTTTTGTTTTATACCGTAGATGGCATGATGCCGTCGAGATTATGCAGATGAGCCGGTATGAGTAAATCTGGCGTTCTGCATATGGGACAATGTTTTCCGGTTTTCAGGGATAGATTTAAATGACGAGATCAGAGCTCATCAATGAGCTTGTGCTTCGGAATCCGTGTTTCTCGCAGAATGTAATTGAAGACGCCGTAAGACTGATGCTGGATCGCATCACCGAAGCTCTGGCAGACGGCGACAAAATCGAAATAAGAGGTTTCGGCAGTCTGACTGTCAGGAAAAGACGCGCGCGTTCCGGCAGGAATCCGAGCACTGGCAAGATAGTCGAGATTGGCGAGACCAAAGTCGTTAATTTCCGTACAGGGCGCGAGCTCCGGGAAAGAGTCGATATCTCCAACCATCCTGAGGCTGCCGAGTCACTCGAGAAGGCCAAGCGCCTTCGCTCCGAGCGGGCTGCCAAGTCGGCCGAGAGGCGGGCAAAAAGGAGAGACGCTGACGGCGATCCCTCTGCATCCGGCATGTATGGCGCCTTTGATGCTGACAGGCCACGTCCCGGCAGGCCGAGAAAGAAAAGCTCTCTCTCATCCGCTGACTCTGAATAGGCATTCCCTGCCGCCTGTCCTGAATTCCGGAGCATGGCGGCCTGACTGCTGGTTTCGTGTTCATTCAAGATCAGCCTGTTTTGTCTTATAATAAGCAGTATCTGCGGCACACCGCGCGGCTGTTCTCCCGGACAGGCTTCCGGGGAGCTTTTCTGCGGCAGGGCCGGCAGGGTACAACTGTCATTTTTCAGATTTCAGGACATCGGCGGCAATTATGATCAAGGCTCTCATATATCTTATCGGACTGGTTCTCATCATAGCGGCCGGCATGCTCATAGGCGGTGCCAACCCGCAGGTAATCGACTTTGACTTCATCGCGGCCAAGGTTTCAATGCCGCAGTCAACGCTCATGGCTATCTGGTTCGGAGCCGGCTTCCTCATCGCCCTCCTCTTCGCCGCCTGGCAGCTTTCTGTCCTCTGGCTGCGCTGCCTCTCCCTCAGAAGGCGCCTTCGTGCCTATGAGGCCAGGGACAAGGCAGAGGATGAGCAGAAGAAGGCTGATGAGGCAGCCATCCACTGCGCTACGGCGGCAAAGCTGGTTAAGACCGAGCCGATAAAGAAGGAAGATGCTTCAGCAGACGCTGCTGACAAGCCGGCTGAATCCGGGGAGGCTGGCGCAAAGCCGGCAGATGCTTGAGCTTCTCTTCCTTCTTCTCCCGGTTGCCGTCCTTTACGGCTGGTTCATCGGCCGGAGGGAATCGGGAAGAAGAAGCGGATTCTTTCATCTCAGGCACCGGCGGGAGTACGCTGCCGGTGTAAACTATCTGCTTAATGATGAGGCTGACAAGGCGGTCGACATACTGACCCGAGTCCTCCCTCTTGAGCGCGACACCTTTGACCTGCAGATTTCCCTTGGCGTCCTCTTCCGGAGGAAAGGCGAGATTGACAAGGCCGTACGCATCCACCAGAACCTTCTTGCCCTGGAGAACCTGAGCCAGCAGCAGCGCGACGAGGCTGACTACGCGCTCGCCATGGACTTTCTCGCGCTGCGCGTCTTTGACCGCTCCATACCTGTGCTGCAGAGGCTCCTCAAAAGCCCCGGCAGGAAGAAGGAGGCTGCAGAGACGCTGATCCGCATCTCCGAGCAGCTCAGGGAGTGGGACAGGGCGATAATGTACAGCGAGAAGTTCCGCGATCTGCTCACGAGCCCTGAGCGGGTGAAGGCCCTCGCCAACTATCACTGCGAGCTCGCCGACGCCTCAGCCGAGGCGGGGAGCTATGAGACTGCCGTAGAGCATTACCGGCGCGCGCTTGAAATAGATCCGAAATGCTTCAGGGCAATCTTCAGCGAGGCAAAGCTCTACCTTGCGGAGAAGGACTACACTGCCGCAAGGCAGACCATTGACCTGGCGTCTGAGGCGCAGCCTGACTGCGTCATGTTCTGCATCCCGGTGCTCGCGGCCTGCTTCCAGAAGCCGGAGAACAGCCCTGAGTATATAAGGATCCTGATGCGCTGGTTTGCGGTCAGCTTCTCGGCCGCGGTCGCGGCCGAGCTGGTGCGCTGCCTCAGGGCGAGGGGCGATGAGATCGGAGCGAGGAAGCTCGCCATCGGCTATCTCAGGGAAAATCCCAATGTGCTGATGCTCTCAAGGTTTCTCGAGCTCGCCGGCAAGGGCGGGAGCGATCCGGAAGTCATGGATACCATGAGCTATCTGGTGAGTATAATTGAGGCAAGATTTGATGTTAAGGACAAGTACTGCTGCCGTTCATGCGGCTATGTCTCAAAGTACCTGTTCTGGAGATGCCCGAAGTGCGGGCGGTGGTCGACGGTAAGGCCCGACGACAGGTTTGTAAGCGGTTAATCAGAGGTTTTAATGAATCCCAGGGTAATAGTTGCTCTTGACTATGACAGAAGAGAAGACGCGGAACAGTTCGTTTCGCTGGTAAAGCCTGAGGACTGCCTGCTCAAGGTTGGTCTCCAGATGTTCACTAAATTGGGTCCTGACTTCGTCAAGTCTCTGACAGAAAAGGGCTTCGGGGTATTCCTTGACCTCAAGTTCTATGATATCCCCAACACCGTTGCCGGCGCAGTGCGCTCAGCTGCCTCCCTTGGGGTGAAAATGCTTACCGTCCATGCCGCAGGCGGACCGCTTATGCTCAAGGCAGCCGTTGAGGCCGCCTCGCAGTTCCCGCCGGAGAAGCGCCCGCTCCTACTCGGCGTAACCGTGCTTACCTCGATTGACGAGCCGCAGCTTGACACCACCGGAGTAACCGGCTCCGTGCGCGATCAGGTCCTCCGGCTTGCAACTCTTGCCCTGGGCTCCGGTCTTGACGGTGTCGTATGTTCTGCCATGGAGGCCGCTGATCTGAGGAGGGTGGTAGGCCCTGATTTCAGGCTGGTTACCCCAGGCATCAGGCCCAAGGGAACGGATAGGGGCGATCAGAAGCGCATATTCACTCCTGAGGCTGCCGTTCAGGCCGGATCCGACTACCTGGTAATTGGGCGTCCTATCACCAGATCTGACGATCCTGCAGGAGTCCTCAGGCAGATCAACAGCTCCATCGAGAATCTGACTGCTGCTGAGTAGCGCTGCGGCAGGATGGCCCCTGACCTGACGGGCTGATCTTCCGGCTCCCTGAAAACAGAGCGCGCCGTTCTGTGTCGCGGAACGGCGCGCTTTATTGTGTCTGGCAGGTCCCCGCCATTTTCCTATCTGAAGTAGACTTTCCGGTAGCCGGTGATCTTAATCAGGATCTGCTCAAGGATTACAACAGGAACGGTCATGATGATGCCGATAAGGTGGGCCTCCTTCATGGTCTTCACTGTAGTGAGGTTGCTGAACATCTCGAACGGGCTGAGGCCTGTGAGGTTCTCCAGCAGGATCTTTACGAGCGCCGCAGCGAGCAGCAGCTCGGCCCAGATCCAGTGGCGGGAAATCGAGTTGTAGAAGGCGCTCAGGATGAAGAGCCCGTGCAGCGCTCCCGAAATGCCGTAGTAGTACCTGAAGCTGTCGGTGCACAGCATGCCTATGCCGATATTGGTCAGGTAGTTGAGAATCATGAACCTGATTACGATAGAGGTGCCGTAGCACTTTACCGGAAAGGTCAGGAAAATAAGATCAAGCGATATGAGGTTGACTATGAGGTGCCAGGCCGAGGCGTGGTGGAAATCGCCGATGAGGTAGTCCACGGACAGCCAGCCGTGCGCGGTCAGATCAAAGGCCGGCAGGGTAAGGTGCATGACGACGATGAAGATGTTGAGCGCGAGGAGCACCAGCCAGCCGATGCCCTTCTGGGAAAAGAGCACGGACTTCCAGCCCTTCCTGCGGCCTCCTGCCGGTGATTTTCCCTCAGGGGCAGCGCTTTCAGCCGCAGCTGGGCTGCTTTCGGCGCGCAGCAGATTGTCAGAAAGAACGTTGTCCGGCATGGAGACAAAGCCCCTTCCGGACGGCTGGCGTGATATCTGCCCGGTCACGTCCAGAGCCCTGTCTTCTCTCTTCTCTGTCATTTCGAGGGATCGGCCAGGAGGATCTTGTTGGACCACTTGGTCGATTCAATATAAAGGTTGATTGCTTCCTGTTCTGAGAGGCCGAGCTTCTTCACCCTGAGGGAGACTCTCTGCCAGTCAAGAGACTCATAGTCTATTACAAGTCCGATATAGAAGGCAAGCTCTCCCTTCTTCTCAATCAGAGCGGACTTGATCTCATCAGCTATTGGGATCTGGCTCAGGATCTCGCGGAACGGGCGGTCCAGCATGGCCTCCAGCAGCGAGAAAAGCCCGCAGAGGAAGGCATTCTGCGGATCGACGGTGCGGCGCTTCTGGGCAAGCATCTCGCAGAACTTGCCCCTGATGAGGCTCATCTTGGAGAGCTCGTCGCTCTTCCCGTTGTCTGCGACAGAGGTAGCGTAGACCAGGGAGATGAAGCGGCGCATCTCCTTCTTTCCGAGATAGACCACGGCATGGCGGAATGAGGTGATCGGATCGAACTTGCCGTAGCGTACGTTGTTCACGTAGCGCAGGAGCTTGTAGGAGAGGGAGATGTCGCGGTTGAGGATCATCTCAATCTTGTCGTAGTCGATATCGTCCCTGATGACCTCGCTCAGGAGCTGGGTAATAGTCACCTGGTTGTCGGTGAGCGCCTTCTGCCTGACGATTTCCGGACGGCTGAAGAAGTAGCCCTGGAAGAGCGAGCAGCCCATCTTGATGGCCTCCTCGAACTCCTCGTTGGTCTCGATCTTCTCGGCAAGGTAGCGTAGCTTGGGGTACTGATCCTTGTGTGCGGCAATGTAGTCAGCGATGTCAGAGTGCTTCGAGATCCTGAAGTCGAACTTGATGACATCGATGTACGGCAGGAACCTTTCCCACTCGCTGCCCATGACGAAGTCATCAAGCGCCAGGCGGAAGTGCGATCCCTTCATTTCCTTGACGGTCTTCAGCAGAACGTCATCAGGAGTTGCGTCCTCGAGGATCTCGATGACCACCTTGTCGGCAGGAAGGCAGTTGGCAACGCCGCCGACCAGCATAGAATAGGGGAAGTTGATGAAGGCAAGGCTCTCGCCTACAAGGGACTCAAGCGGCTGGTTGAGGAACTGCTCAGAAATGAGCGTTGTTGTGGCCTGCTCAGAGCTGATCTTGGGGAACGCATTGGTAAGTCCCTGTCTGAACAGCAGTTCATACGCAACCGTCTTCTGCTTCGTATCAAGGATCGGCTGTCTTGCCACAAATGAGTACATAATGCGTTCCCCTTATAAGAACCTGTTGAGTACGGCCCTGCGGTGCTGCTGGCCTCTGCCTGGCGGCGAAGTCATTCCGCCTGCCTGCAGACTTAAGGACACCAGGGTGCCCTTTCCCCTGTTATCGGGAGATTCTAACATGAGAATAAGCGGCCCTAACATGCCTTCTGCCGCAAAATTCCATACTTCATCAAAATTTTAAAATGCTCCGGGGTTGAGATAGTATTTTTTCTGCTCAGGCCTGATTTTTTTCGTAATTACAGGAAGTTTTTTCCTGAGCGCGCTGCCGTCCCATGCCTTCTGGTGCTTCCTGTCGAATACCGCTCCGAGAAGCGAGTCTATCTCCTCTTTGCACTCCGGGTAGGCGGGGAGCTTCGTGAGGCAGCAGACGCGGCCGCCGTAGCGGATTTTTGCCCAGGCAAGGAGGAGCGAGTAGGTTTTGTTGGGATCGGTGTCGCTGAACTTTTTCCTGAGGATCCGGACGGTCTTCCTGTCGCGGAGGTATGCGGCGATCCTGTCGGCCGGGATTATCCTCTCGAGGCAGAGCAGGTAGACAACGCAGACCGTGATGAGGAAGATGACGACGCCGAGCGCTGCCTTCAGGATGACTTTCGATTTGCTGTCGATGGCGAGAGTGTCGCTCCTCTCTGTGCCGTCTCCCGTAATCGAGATGTCAGGCGCGGGCAGGGTAATGGTGTGCACGGTTTTTGCACCGAGATCGTACCAGCCGAACTGCTCGCTGCTGAAGCGGAAGCTGGTCTGGCGGGTGGGGATATAGATATAGCGGTACATGATCCGGCTGACTATCTTCCCGCCCTGGACCTCCTCAGTGGTCATCGAGCTGTCCTTGTAGGTCTGGAATACCGGCGACTCGATCATGGAGATTACCGGGAGATCCCTCGCGGACACGCCTTCTCCCGTTATGGTGATTTCCTCCATGATGGGCTCGCCCACGCCGACGGTTCCTGACTTCGGGTACCAGACGGTCTCGGCAGTCACGCTCTCAGCCGTGGTCTGGTAGCTCCCCGGCGCCGCTCCCGCGGGCTCCGAGATGACGACCTCGGCCGCCTCTGGGTTCGAGTTCTGCACGAAGCTTACCTGCCCCTCGTCCCCCTCCCTCATGCCGGTTGCCACGGGGCCGGTGATGCGGTAGGTGCCGGGCCTTGAGAAGGAGATTGAGTAGTTTCTCCTGGTGGTCGTTATATAGGTGTCGCCGTCAAGCACGCCGCCGGTCTCGTCGGTCCCGATCTGGTGGACGGACGCTCCCGGCGCGTCCGGGGGAGAGATGGTGCTTATGTCAACGCCGGGATAGTGCCTGACCGTTGCCTGGTAGAGGATGGACTGCCCGGTCAGGAACTTGGAGCCGGACATCTTTACCGTGACGAGGCGCGGCAGGTCCCTTGATCCGAAGCGCGAGGGGCGGTAGACGCGGATGTCCATCTCCGGGGAGACGTCGCGCTTCCTTATCCTCATGAACGGGATCTTGAGGTTTCCGGTCTGGGAGGTGGTAAGCGGTACGGTCCACTGGGAGTACTGCCTGCCTTCATCCTTGAGGCGGGCGAACTCCACCTTGCCGATGGAGAAGTCCCTGCCTAGGGGTCTCGTGTCAAGGTCCTTGGCCTGGTAGTTTCCCGGGATGCGGATGAAGAGCTGGAAGCTCTCACCCGCGTGTATCCTCTCGCGGTCGACATGGATCTCAACTCCTGCCGAGGCCCCGAAGGAGAGCAGCAGGGCGAGAGCGATGAAAAGCAGAATGTTCCTTACCATTTTTCAGCTGGCCCCGTAGTTATGCCGCTCCTCTGCCTGAGAAGCTCGAGACGGTTTCTGATGAACGGTGAGCGCTCCGCAGGAACGCACTCGCCGTTCTTGTCGCAGGATGTGAGATCGCTGGTCATCACGCCCTCCTCTGACGTAATCCCCGCGTCAGCGCTGCCGCTCTTTCGCGCGCTGTCGCGCTTCCTCTCGGCCTCAAGTGCGTCCTTCACCAGGTCAAGGTTGTACTCGGCGTCGAGCCTGAACGGCGGGTTCTGCTCGATCACCTGCTGGTAGAGCATCATGGCGTTGTCCAGATCCCCGGTCTTCGCGTAGGCGTTCGCCAGGTTGTAGAGAACCTCGACCGAGTTGCCGGCCTTCTCGTAATGCTCTACGGCCTGGTAGTAGCGCTGCTCCTTGTAGTAGGAGTTCCCGATCCAGAACTCGTCAGTGAACTCGCGCGCGGCAAGATCAAACCTGCCCTCCTCGAAGTACTTCATGCCCTCGCTGTTTCCGGCAAAGGCGGGAGCCGGGCAGAGGAGGAGCTGCAGCGCGCCCAGCGCTGCCGCGGCGGAGAGGATGATGCCCCTCTTGAAGAAGACCGCCAGGATGAGCAGCGGGAAGATCAGGTAGTATCCGAGATCTGCCGTCCTGAAGTAGTTCTTCGCGCCTGCTCCCTGCTCCTTTACGGAGTGGCGGTAGACCGAGGCGATGTCCGCCTCGCTGTCCTGGTGGTAGACCGGCATGCCGGCGGCCTTGGAGAGGGCGGAGATGTTGTCGAAATTGGTGCTCGAGAGGGCGACGCGGCCGTCAGGGGTCTTGACGAGCTCCCCGTTCCTCTTCTTCATGGGCGAGCCGTAGACCGTCCCGACGATGTCCATGAAGTACCTGTTGCAGCTGTTGTTGATGAGAGCCGCCATATAGTCCGCGGTATCGGCGTCCTTCACGTCGTCAGTAACGAAGAGCACGTTACCGCAGATGCCGTCGAGTACCTTGTTTGACACCTCGAGCGCCGACGCGAGGTTGGAGCCCTGAACCGGCATGACGGACGGCTCAAGATCCTTGAGGTAGTTCCTGATGGCCTGGTGGTCGTCTGTCGGCGGCACCAGGACGTAGGCGGAGCCGGCGAAGACCACGATGCCGATCTTGATGTCAGAAGGGGTGTCGCTGAGGAGCTTCGTCAGCGTGTAGCGCGCGTGCAGGTAGCGGGAGGGCTTCACGTCATCGGAGAGCATGGAGTTCGAGAGATCGATGGCCCAGACCCAGGTCTCGCCGCTCCGGTACTCCGGATGCTCGCGGTCGACAAGGGTCGGCCCGGAGAGGGCAATGCAGCCGATGATCCAGGGAATAAGGAACAGCACGCGGAGCTTCTTCTTCCTCCTGACGCGCTCGTCGGCAAAATAGTCGATTATCTCCTGCTTTACAAAGGTCTGGTTCCTGTAGCGCCCGCTGAACCTGATGAACTTCATCAGCAGCGGCAGGAGCAGCAGGAGGAGGAAATAGGGCCTGGTCAGCACGAAATCAGCCATGATGCCACCTGATGAGTACGGCTGTCAGAAAGCCAAATAAAAGAGCGGCAAGAAGAGGGATCCAGTAGAGCTCCTCTGTCGGGGTGTAGTAATGGTCAGTGCTGTCCTGCGCCTCAGCGGCGCTGATATTGCCGTAGATAGTCGAGAGCAGATCAGCGCTTGTTGCGCGGTAATACTTTCCGCCTGTAATGTAGGCAGCGTCCCTGAGGTCGCCCTCGTCAAGGGAGTTGCCGTTCTCCTGCTGGTCTGCCGCGCCGAGGCCGATGGTGTGCACGGTTATTCCGCCGGACTTCGCAAATCCGGCAGCCGCGGCGGGCGGGGTGGCCCCGACCGTGTCGCGCCCGTCAGAGACCAGGACGATGACTCCCTTGCCGCCTGAGGCCTGCCTGCGGAGCACCGACGTTCCGAGCGAGATGGCCTCGCCGGTTGAGGAGAGCGCTCCCGCAAGGCCAGGCTCGAGCTCCTTCACGAAATTCAGGAGCAGCTCATGGTCTGAGGTCAGCGGGCTCATCATGTAGGCATGATCGCCGAAGGCCTCAAGGGCAATGCGGTCATTGGGGCGCAGGCTGATGAACCTCGCAAGCGCCGCCTTCACCGCGTCTATGCGGGAGATCTCCTTCCCGTCGTCTGTCCTCATGTCACTGAGCGTCATGCTCGCCGAGAGATCGACAGCGAGAACAAAATTGTGGCCGCTGGTCGTGACCTGCAGCTCGGGGAGAGTCTGCACCGGCCTTGCGGCGGCTACGACCAGCGCGGCGAACGTGAGGAACGCCGCGATGAACACTGATCTGGAGCCCCTTCTCACCTTCCTCTTGAGGAGCGGTATGGTAGGCACGCGCAGGGGCGTCTCGCTGCGCCTGCCGGACGGGAGGAGGTAGTAGATGACGAGCGGCAGGACGAGGAGGGCGAGAAGGACCGGATTGGTCAGATATACCATAGCTTTCTCCTTCTGATTCTCCTCAGCCACCAGCGGCACTCGCGGTAGAGCTCGCGTTTTTCCAGGTCAGTCATGATCCTTCCGCCGTAGAGCATCTCATCCCAGATTTTCCGGCTGTCACTGAAGTCCGTTCCTCCCTTCATGTCCAGGAACTCAAGCCAGGCGGCGCCCTGAAGCCCGGCGCAGGAGTCCCTGCCGAAGAAGATCATGGCGTACTTCTTCAGCCAGAAGTTCATGTCAGCGGGGAAATTGCTGCTTTTCCTGATTTTCGAGAGCTCACGGTGGGCGCGCGAGAACGGCGCGGCGCGGAACAGCTGCACAATGACAAGCACCGCGGCGAGCGCTCCTGCGGCCCACCAGATCCACTCATTTCCGGAAGGAGCTGAGGTAAGAACAATGTCCTTGAGCTCGAGCGAGCGCCCGAGGCTGTTTCCGATGCCGTTCACTCCGGAACTCCTTTCGAGACGTCGATGCCGAAATAGCGTGATGAGGAGCCCTTGAGCATGGACGATACGGTCTGCATGCGGTGGATTCCTATCTGGGAATAGTCCTGGCGGAACTTGCTGTCGTCGGAGGTGATGTAGCCGATCTCTGCCCCGTTGTCGATGAGGAGCGAGCCGCGCCCGGCAAGCTCGACCTCAAGCCGGTCGAACACCTGGTAGGTGTAGACGATGTGGAGCTTGTTGAGGCGCTTGAGCCACAGCGCAGCTGCGTCGCTCATGGAGAAGAAGTCGCTGATGATGTGCACGACGCTTCCCGGCCTGATGCTGCGGCAGAGGTAGCGGAGCGACGACTCCAGGGTAACCCTGGTCCTTGCGCGGCGGAGGCCGGTCTCATAGCAGCGGTGCATCATGTTGATGACCCTGAGGATGTCCTTCCTGGTCCCGGAGGGAGGCAGGCTCTCAAGCTCGTCAGGCATGATGATGTGGCAGCCGACCTTGTCCTTAGCGGCAAAGGCCGTCCAGGCTGCGGACGCCGCAATGAGCGTGGCGGCCCTGGCCTTGAGCTGGCCGCGGGAGGCGAAGTACATGGCAGGCGAGAGATCGAGCAGGATGTGCTCGCACCTGTCGCGCTCCTCGCGGAACAGCTTGGTATGGGGCTTTCCGGTCTTCGCGGTTATGCGCCAGTCGATATGGCGCACGTCGTCTCCGGGGAGGTAGGGGCGCACCTCGGAGAACTCCATGCCCTTGCCCTTTGCCGAGGACATGTGGAAGCCGAAATGCTGGTTCCTGGTGCGCGACGCAGGGAGCAGGACGCCTGTAACAGGCGCCTTCATCAGCTCCTTGATCGACAGCTCGATTCTCTTCATGATACCGCTACGAGCTTCAGGATCTTCTCGATTACGTCGGTAGGCGTTACGTTGTCGGCCTCTGCCTCCATGCTGAGCACCAGGCGGTGGCGGAGGACAGGGTAGGCGCAGATCTGGATGTCATCGGGGGTGACATAGTTCCTGCTTGAGAGCCAGGCCCTCGCCTTCGCGCAGCGCGCCAGGGCAATCGAGGCCCTGGAGCTGACGCCGTAGCTCAGCCACCTGCCGAGATCAGAGTCGTAGACCTGCGGGTTCCTGGTGGTCATGACGATGCTTACGATGTACTGCTCGAGGCTGTCGCTGATCTCAATCCTGCTGACCTCGTTCCTGGCGCTGAAGAGCTCGCTCTGGGTAAGGCGAGGGGCGTCGATGTTGACCTGGCCTACAGCCTCGTCGCTGTTGAGCCTCAGGATCTCGAGCTCGCTATGCGCGTCAGGGTAGTCGATCTTGATGTGGAGCATGAACCTGTCGAGCTGGGCCTCAGGGAGCGGGTAGGTGCCCTCCTGCTCGATGGGGTTCTGGGTGGCCATGACCAGGAACAGATCAGGCAGGCGGTAGGTCTTGCGGCCGATGGTGATCTGATGCTCTGCCATCGCCTCGAGCAGCGCGCTCTGGACCTTGGCAGGGGCACGGTTGATCTCGTCCGCGAGCAGCAGATGGTGAAAGATCGGTCCGGGCTGGAATACGAACGAGCCGTCCTCGGGATGGTAGATGTCCGTTCCGGTGATGTCGGCAGGGAGAAGATCAGGCGTGAACTGCACGCGGTGGAAGGATCCCTCCACGCATTTTGCGAGCTCCTTGATGGCGCGGGTCTTGGCGAGTCCGGGAGGTCCCTCGACGATTATATGGCCGTCCGCAAGAAGGGCGAGCATCAGCCCGTCGATCAGATCGGGCTGGCCGATAACTCTCTTAGCCAGGAACTGCCTGACATCCTGAACCTTTTCTCTGTTCATCTCGTATCCGGAAAATTTCCATCAGAGCGGCACCGTTGGATGCCTCTGAATGATATTTCAGTTAAAAAACACCGGCGCCGCGGCTGCGCTGCCGTTCCAGCTCCGCTCCGCCAGCGGCCTGGGCTTTTTGGCCTCGTGCCGGCAGGGTCGTCGGATTTTGGTGGTATTAAAATGCGGCCTATTATATGCGTATTTTCGCAATTAGTGAAATATTGACCACCTGCGGATCTCTGATTTTCTGACTGATGTCTTATTTCAGCAGGCCTTTGCGCGCCTCCGGAACGGTTCTGTCACTGCCGTGTTTTGTCCGCGTTTTGAAGATGTTCAAAATTTTAAGGGCGGTTTTTTGATAAAATATGCCAGGATTCCGGAGCTGTGCTGACGCCTGCCTGCATGCAGGAAAGCCCGTCTGAAAGTCAAGGCCGAGGCCGGTCAGCGCAGGGATTTTACAGGCTGATGCAGTGACTGTCCGCTGGGGCTCTCACACTTTTGTTTTTTTATGCCTGCCGGCGGCGGACCTTCCATTCTGCGGGCTGCCGCGCGGCTTCTGCCCCGGATTTGAGTCAGGCTGACTGACTGTCTTGTCTGGCCGGGCGTTTTGCCGGGCCTTTGAAATTTTGTCTGAGAAGGAGACACAGATGCTGGTAATAATGAGGCACGGTGAGGCCCAGGCTACGCCCGGGAGCAGCGGAGACCGTGCTCTGATTGCAGCAGGTAGGGCTGAGGCCAGGGAAAAGTTCGCGAAGATGTTCACCAACAACCCGGTCTTTGATCATGTTTACTGCAGCACCAAGCTGAGAGCAAGAGAGACGCTGGACGAGACTTTCCATTCGATGAAGCACGGAAAGATCATCTACACCGAAATGCTCAAGCCCTCCGGAGATCCGGTAAAGGTTGCGGACGAGCTCAGGGATCTGAGCGGCAACACCCTTGTCGTAAGCCACCTTCCCCTGGTCGAGCTCCTGGTTGACGAGCTCTGCGGGGCAGGATCCTGCAAGGGCTTCGGCTATTCCGACATATATGTCCTTAAGAAGGGCGAGGACGGCTCGTTCTCCGTAGAGAGATCCTCCCTGGACTAAGCATCCGCTCAGCCTCCTGGCTGAAATTCATGAAGCCGCGTGCGGGCATTGCCTGATGCGCGGTATATCCGTCCGGGCAGTGCCCCGGTCTTATCCATCCCTATCCCGTCCGCGATCTCTCCATGTGCCTTACAGCTCCAGTGCCCCAAAGGCGTCATCTGCCGCAATGGCTGTAAAATTGCGGAGGCAGACACAGCCTGGAGGTTTTTATGACAGTAAGCGATGCCATCGTAAAGCTGCTCCTTGAAGGAGGCGGAACGCCGCATGACGACGAGCACTTCATGAAGGTGTGGGGCTATGCGCACGCCATAGGAATGAGCGAGGGCCTTCCGGAGAGAGTGCAGCTTTCGCTTGAGTACGCGGCTGTCGTGCATGATATTGCCTGCCCGTCGCTCCGTAAGGAGACCGGCAGGTGCGATGCCCGCCTGCAGGAGGAGAGGGGCGGCGCCATGGCGGTGGAGTTCTTCCGCGGAAGCGGCCTTCCGCCTGATCTTGTTGAGCGCATCGTCTTTCTCGTCTCGCACCACCATACTTATGAGGGCGTCTCCGGCATGGACTGGAGGATCCTCATAGAGGCTGACTGCATCGCGAACGCCGTCGAGCAGGGGCTGGCGCTGCCGGAGGCCGCGCTCATGTATGAGCGGCATTTCAGGACCAGAACCGGCAGGGCAGTCATGAGGGCAGTATTCCCTGGAACAGGCTGCCCAAAGCCCTGAAATTTGGATGAAAATCACAATTTGTTCTGATTTTGCCCTAAAGCAATAAAGCCGTTTGCGATCTTTTAAATAAATGAGAAAATACCCGCGTTGCGTTACTGTTTACAGCTGGCATTAATGCAGATCCTGATCATCCGGCGGGTGCCTGCCGGTGTCAGAGCCTGGTGAAACTGCTCCAGACCCTGGTACCTCAAGGCAGGACCTGCCGGCTGTACGGCATCAGTAAAACCGCCCGCTGAGCGCCGGTGCGAGGAAAAACTGCAGTTCCGCAGATCACACCCGCACCAGCTCCCAGGACGTTGGAACATGCCGTGCAGCCGGGCAGACAGCCCGCCCGATCAGCACTTCCGCAGATCGGCCGTGAACAGCGGTGTTATTTCCCAAAAGAACCGCTGGAAGGGATTCCTGCCGGTTTTTTTTCTTGTGAGGCTTTGTTTCAATATGTCAAACGTCGACGCCAGCTCATCCGGGGTCATGCGTTCGCTTTCGTCGAACTTCCTCGGCTCAGCACCCGTGTGGTACAAGTTCACCACGCTGCTTTTCCTGGTAATCAACCCGCTTATTTTCTTCTCGGCATCCATCTTCGGAGGCTCCGCAGAGGCAGTCTACTGGGCTCACTTCACTGCCGGCTGGGCGCTTATCATCGAGTTCATCTTCACCCTCGCGATGGCGCTCAAGTGCTACCCCCTGCAGCCGGGCGGACTGATTACCATCGAGGCCCTCTTCATCGGGATGACGTCGACCAGTGAGGTATACAAGGAAATCCTCAACAACGTTGACGTGCTCCTCCTCCTGATGTTCATGGTTGCTGCCATCTACTTCGTGAGAAGCCTGCTACTTTTCTCCTTCTCGAAGATCCTCTGCTCGGTCAGGAACAAGATCGTCCTGTCGCTCATCTTCTGCGGCGGCGCGGCGTTCCTCTCCGCCTTCCTTGACGCGCTCACCGTTCTCGCGGTAATCATCTCAATCGCCATGGGCTTCTATACGATTTACAACAAGGTCGTATCGTCCTCGAGCGCAGCACCGGAGAGCGAGGCCGCCAAGCAGCAGCGCACTGACCTCCACAAGTTCCGCGCGTTCCTCCGCTCCCTCATGATGCATGCCGCAATCGGCACGGCGCTGGGCGGAATCTGCACTCTTGTAGGCGAGCCTCAGAACCTCATTATCGGCAAGCATGCCGGCTGGGAGTTCGGTCAGTTCTTCTTCAGAATGCTGCCCGTATCCCTCCCTGTTTTGGTCTTCGGCCTCATCACCTGCATTCTCGTAGAGCATTTCAAGATTTTCGGCTACGGCGAGAAGCTCCCTGAGTCCGTATTCAAGATCCTGAAGGACTACAACGATCAGACCAACGCCCAGATGACCACCAAGGACAAGGCCAAGCTCATCATCATGAGCATCGCCTGCGTCTGGCTGGTGCTCGCTCTTGCTCTCCACCTCGCCGTACCCGGCATGATCGGACTTTCCGTAATCATCCTGGTAAGCTCCTTCTGCGGAGTCACCAGCGAGGGCGAGATTGGCAAGGCCTTCACAGAGAACATGCCTTTTGTCTGCGTAATCTGCGTATTCTTCGCCATCATCGCAGTAATCAGCTCCAATGACCTCTTCGGACCGGTTGCTGAGCTCATTTTCAGCATGAGCGACGAGACACATCAGCTCTCCGTGCTTTTCTTCGCGAACGGCCTGCTTTCCGCAGTGAGCGACAACGTGTTCGTCGGCACGCTTTTCATGACCCAGTGCCTGAACGCCTACGCGACCAACGTCATCACACTTGACCAGTTCGAGCACATGGCCATCGCCGTAAACGCCGGAACCAACATTCCGTCAATCATGACCCCGAACGGCCAGTCAGCATTCCTCTTCCTGCTGACCTCAGCCCTTGCTCCGCTCATCAGGCTCTCATATCTCAGGATGATGAAGATGGCTCTGCCTTACGCTTTTGTGCTTGTTATCGCAAGCTACATCAGCACCGTATACATCATGCCGAGATTCGATGTTGACCTTGTAAAGTGGGGCCTCGTAACCGATCATGATGTTCCGGGCATCGAGCAGCTGAGGGCTGAGATCAAGGCCCGCCAGGAAGCTGAGAGCAAGCTCGGCGTGAGCGATGACGCAGCGGCTCCTGCGGCTGATGCTGCCAAAAAGGATGCTCCTGCAGCAGATGCCGGCAAATAATCAGCGAGGCTCCTGAGAGCACTGCTGAATAAGAGGCCGCGGATTCCCGCGGTCTTTTCCGTCACTGAATGCGTGAGCCCAGGCGCTCATCCTGAGCTCATAACAGGCAAAAAAATTTCGGCGGGCGTTTACGGCCGATTTAAATTTGATTATTACGAACTCATTCACGATCACGAAAGACCGGTGTTGTCTCCCGTCCTTTTCTAATGCAGAATTACGCTGATGCACAGCGCATCGGGCTTTTTGGCATTGCTGGGGACTTTCGCCATGAGAATATTCAAGAAATACATTCCTCTTCAGGTTGCTAAGTACGTCAAGACCTTCTTCCGAGGAAGGCTCTACATCAGCGGAAAGGGCGGCTTCATGTTCGACAGCGGAAGGCTTGTTGCCGAGCCGTCGTCAGATGCCTGCCATCAGTCAGTCGTCAACGAGGTGAACGGCAAGATTTCCGAGCTCTCCGCCGGCGGCGCGATGTTCTGATACTCCTGAATGACTCTTTCCGACAGGGCTTCCTGCCGGTTTTATCCTGCTGTCCTGTCTGACCGGCTCTGCCGGTTTTTCTTTTCTGAATCTGTCCCCATTCCCTGCCGCCAGCTCTCCTCTTGCTGGTATAATCGTCAGCATTGTTCATATATGCGGAGGCGGGATGTCCATCGATTTTGACAAGGTGAAGGCAGGCATAGAGTCCATGAGGACTGCGCTGGATCTTGAGCGCTTCGTCATGAAGGCCTACGATTCATCTGACATTTACTACGGGCACGGCTCGCCTGATCCCCTGGGCGAGGCGGAGCTTACCGTATCCCATGTCATGGGCATACAGCTGCCTGATCTCGGGCATTTTGCCGGAGCGCTCAGCACCCCTGAGGAGCGCGATGAGATTGCAGCGCTCGTGAGTAGGAGAATTGAGGAGAGGATCCCCCTTGCCTACCTCACCAATACCGGCTGGTTCTGCGGCTTTCCCTTCTATGTTGACGAGAGGGTAATCGTTCCGAGATCCCCGATCGGGGAGCTTATCCAGAACGGGTTTGAGGGCATCCTGCCGCACGATCCGGAGAGCGTCCTTGATCTCTGCACCGGCTCCGGATGCATTGCGATCGCAACGGCCCTCCGCTACGGGCAGCAGGTCAATGTTGACGCCTCTGACATCTCAGCGGAGGCTCTCGAGGTCTGCGGTACCAACATTGAGCGCTTCGGCTGCGAGGAGTCGGTCTTCCCGGTCCTCTCGGATCTCTATGAGAACATTGATCCATCGGCCAGGTATGATCTCATTGTCTCGAATCCTCCCTATGTTGACGCGGAGGATCTCTCCGACATGCCGAAGGAGTACTCCTATGAGCCCAAGATAGCGCTTGGGTCGGGCGATGACGGCCTTGACATCACCCGGCGCATCATCCGCGGGGCGCCTGAGCACCTTTCGGATGACGGCATCCTCCTCATTGAGGTCGGGAATTCCGTATACAACCTGATGGATCAGTATGACTGGGACTTCCACCTCGCAGAGCTCAAAAACGGCGGCTGCGGCGTGTTCTATATGACAAGGGACGAGGCAGAGGAATTCGCAGGGCGCTTCCTTGCCTGATCCTGTTCCCCGGCACGCTGAAATGGCGGGCGTGCCTCTTTTTCTGTGCGCAGGAGGAATTATCTCCTGCCATTTTTGAGGGAGTATCTCTATGGCCGGCAATTCATTCGGCGAGCTTTTCCGCGTAACTACCTTCGGCGAGAGCCATGGTGCGGCACTTGGAGCCGTCATCGACGGCTGTCCTGCCGGAATGCCTCTTTCCGAGGAGGACATCCAGCCGGATTTGGACAGGCGCCGTCCCGGATCATCAAAATTCGCCACGCCAAGGCGCGAGCCGGATCAGGTCAGGATCCTCTCCGGAGTATTCGAGGGCGTAACGACCGGCACTCCCATAGGGCTCCTTATTGAGAACACAAACCAGCGCTCCGGCGACTACGCGGACATCATGGACAAGTTCCGCCCGGGGCACGCCGACTATACCTATTTCCTCAAGTACGGCGTCCGCGATTACCGCGGAGGCGGCAGGGCATCGGCCCGCGAGACGGCAATGCGCGTTGCGGCAGGCGCCATCGCGAAGAAGTACCTGAGGCTTCATTTCGGCACGGACATTCACGCCGGTCTCTATCAGATCGGGCAGGTGAAGGCTGAGTCAGTAGACTTCTCCGAGGTCAGGAGCAACGAGTTCAACTTCCTCGACGCATCGAAGGTGAGCGAGGCGGAGGAGCTCATCAGGGCGCTCCGGAAGGAGGGCGACTCAGTAGGAGCCGGGCTCCTTGTCGAGGCCTCCGGCGTTCCCGCCGGACTCGGCGAGCCGGTCTTCGGCAGGCTTGACGCTGACCTCGCCTCCGCCCTCATGGGAATCAACGCGGTGAAGGGCGTTGAGATTGGTGACGGCTTTGATGTAATCACCGAGAAAGGATCAGAGCACCGCGATCTGATGTACGCTGACGGCTTCCATACCAACCGCGCCGGCGGGATCCTTGGCGGCATCAGCACCGGGCAGAACATTGTCGCGAGAATCGCCCTCAAGCCGACCTCGAGCATCATGATTCCGGGCGCGACCGTCACCAAGGACGGCCAGGAGACTGAGATCGTGACCCACGGAAGGCATGATCCCTGCGTCGGCATCAGGGCTGTGCCTATAGCCGAGGCCATGGTGGCTCTCGTTCTCATGGATCATTTCATGAGGAACATGGCGCAGAACTACGCAGTCGCGCAGAATCCTGCCGCAAATCCTGAAAAATAGCACTGTCTTTCAGGCCGCTGTCCCCGGTTTCCGGGGGCGGCGGCTCTCCGGCACTGCTATAGCCTCCGGTAATATCCCATCATAGATATATATCATTTGCCATGGGGAAAATTCCTCCTAAAATCAGCAGTATCAACTCTTAGGTGTATTTCCCTGATGCACGCGCGCAATTCCGCGCGGGAGGATCCTGATGCTGCTGAAGGCTGTTCTTGCCGTTTTCGCCATTCTTGCCGCGGTGATCGTTTACTTTGCCGCTGCCACGGAGGTATTTGACATGACCTCATTTCCGGTCTACCAGAAGTCTGACCACTACGATCCTGAGACCCGCCGCTTTTATGACGCGGTTCCCATGAGAAGCCCGGGCGGCACCGGAGCAAAGCTCCTCAGGATGGTGTTCGATGAGAAGGCCTTCCACCCAGAGAAGCCACTTCCTACGGTCAGGCCGGATTTCAAGTCATTCATGGCCCAGGGAGATTCCTTCCGCTACATGTGGCTGGGGCACTCCATAGTGCTCATGAACCTGGGCGGCACCTTTCTCATGACCGATCCTGTGTTTTCAGACTGCGTCTCGCCGATCCCCATCATGATGCACCGCTTCCAGAAGCCGGCTGCCTCCATGTATGAGATCCCTCTTCCTGACGCAATCCTCATCTCACACGATCACTATGATCACCTCGACAGGAAAGCGGTAATGTACTTTGCCGCAAAGGGAGTGAAATTCGTAACTCCGCTCGGCGTCGGCGAGAGGCTCAGGAAATGGGGCGTGCCTGAGGGCAGCATAACGGAGCTTGACTGGGACGGAAAGGCCGGCATCGGCGGTGTCTCGGTTACCCTGGTTCCCGCCAGGCATGCCTCGGGCAGAGGGCTCTTCGACGCCGACCGTACGCTCTGGACCGGATATGTTGCGGAGAAAGGCGGCAGGGCGGTCTACTATTCAGGAGACACCTCGTGGGGAGACCACCTTGAGGGGATTCCCCGGAAGTTCAGCGGCGTGACGTTTGACGCTGCGTTCATCGAGAACGGGCAGTATGACGAGAGCTGGCCTGACTATCACATGTTTCCCGAGGAAACGGCAAAGGCTGCCTCATTTTTCGCTCCGGCAAGGTTCATTCCCATTCACTGGGGTGCCTATCCTCTTGCCGTCCATACCTGGAATGATTCGGTAAAGAGAAGCGTCAGCGCCGCGGAAAAGCTCGGAGTGAAGCCTCTTGTGCCTAAGATAGGAGAGATTTTCGACTCATCAGCAGAGCCTGACAGGTGGTACGAATAGAAAAGGGCAAAGCTGCGAATGGAGGCTCTGAGGCAGCAGCGCTCTGCCTCAGGGCCTCTTTTTTGGGGGCCTGCGTGCTCCTGTTACCAGGTCCGCTCTTCCTTATGTGGGAGCGGCATCCCCCTGATATTCTCTCGCATTAAGCCGCAGGCAGATGAGGGTGATCTGAAGCACAGCTGTGCCGAGAGGACGAAGCAATGTGCTGCAGATGAACAGCCGGCAGAAAATAGTGAAGCTGAGGGAGATGGGAGAGAGGAGGCGTTCGGGTATTTAAAACAGGTGGAGCCTTCACAAGCGCATCCTGTACTCGGCATATCAGGGTGGACTGCTTCCTTCCGGACCTGATCCCCTGTCCTGACAGTCGATACTGGAGAACCTGCAAAAGCCCCATGACTGAAAACAGGTGTCATTTTAATCCTGCCTTCTGATTTTGGCAATCTCTTTTTTGATTATGTCCGGAATTTAATCGGTTTATGTGATCAGTGTTTGAAAAAGCCTGGGCAGTGAACTGCCTGAGGCAGAAACAAAAACACCGCCTTGCGGCGGTGCCTGAAACTGTCCAGAAGGGCTGCCTTTCTAGTAGCTGCCGCTTATGAGCTTTTCCAGCTGGTACATCGAGGTAGGCGCTCCGCGGATTACGCGGCCGTTGATGATGTAGGCGGGCGTGCCGGTGAGGCCCATGTTGTGCGCCAGACGCTCGTTGTCCATGATCTTCTTTGCAACATAGTCACCGTCGGCCTCGGTCTTGATCTTGCTGAGATCCATGCCGAGCTTCGTTACCAGATCATCAACTTCCTTGGTGTTCTGGATCTTGTCTGCCCTGGTCATCAGCTCATTGTGATAGATGACGTACTTGTTGGGGTAGAGGCGCTGTATCGCCATGGCGATGCGGGCAGCGTAGACGGACTCATCGGAGAGGATAGGGAACTCCTTGTAGATGTAGTGGACGTCACTCGGGTGCTTCTGGAGGTACTTCAGAATAAGCTGCTTGGTTTTCTTGCAGTAGCCGCAGTCATAGTCAAAGAACTCGACAATGACAGTCTTTGCCTTGTCGGCAGGAGCTCCTGAGGTGCCGTCCCTGTTGTCACTGAAGATTGCGTCATACTGCGACTCAATGAGCTTCTTGTCAGCGCGGGCCTGGTACTCGCCCTGATCGGCCTTCAGCTTCTGGGTTACCTCAAGAATGACTTCCGGGTGGTCAAGCAGGTAATCATGGACAATAGTCTCGATTTCCTCTTTGGAAAATCCAGAGGGGCGAAGTATTCCTGCTCCTGTCGCATCAGCTGCTGATGCTGAGGGAACCAGGGTAGCGAGCATTATTCCGGCCGCTGCCGCAAGAACGGTTTTTGAAAGTCTTTTCATCCTGACCTCTTGGTATCCGGCCTGCTCTGTGAGGCCGGGATCAAACTCTCCCATTTTAACAGAAAGCCGGATGCAGGGGCATAATGGTCACGCGGTGCGGCCGTTTGCCGTCACAATTGTTCAAAAAGTGTGCCGATAAGCCCCTGAATCCTTTAAGTGCCTTGCCAATACTTGATATGAATGTAATATTTCGGTAAAATCCCCGGGTCCTTTCAACGGTCGCATTGAAAGGGTTAATGCGGCGCCAGTGGCGCCCGTTCCTGAATCGGATGAAGCAAGTGAGACCCCGCAGGGGGATTTTTTAATTTTATTGTGAGTTTTTAAGATGGCTTATACTTTTGATGCAGAAATTCGCACGGACCTTGGGAAAGGTGCGAGCCGCCGCCAGCGTCGTGAGAACAAGGTTCCTGCCGTTGTATACGGCGGCGGGAAGGATGCAGTCAGCATCTCTCTCGATCATGACAAGATTTTCATTGCTCAGCAGTTTGACGCGTTCTACAAGGAACCTGTAACCCTGAACATCAAGAACGGTGATCAGACCGAGACCGTCCAGACCAAGGTTGTCGCTATCCAGCGTCACCCTGTTAACGGCAGGGTTGTCCACCTGGACTTCCTCAGGGCCTGATTTCACCAGCGCACTGAGCCAGGCTGATCTGGCAGACAGAATTTGGAAGGGCGCCCACGCGGCGCCCTTGTTTTTGGTGTGCTCGGCATGAGCATTGACTATAGGGTGAAAGTCCCGAACTCGCCCGCTGGAGGGAAGAGTTAGCGAATCGCAAGGTGGTCGGAGTAAT
>JAEEGJ010005972.1_pt1 | contig 37254 bp, 33 predicted proteins | sample 8958761 | NCBI WGS metagenome assembly JAEEGJ01 (sample SAMN16246546, study PRJNA631951) | gut metagenome | biome: gut microbiome; feature: rumen; material: RS-attached | host: Bos | place: Iran: Karaj | collected 2018-10
CGGATTTAACGGCATCGACTTATATAAACGTATATCTCCGTATAAGCATTTGTTGGGATTATCAAACTGTAAGCAGAAAACGATAGAGATCCTGCTTGGTGTAGGCAGGGAGGATGAATATTCCGGAGGCGAACTGATACATGTCTACCGTGAATACTCACAGAGTCGAGAACAGAAGCTTTACGATCTTCTCTTTACGCATAATCACGAAGATCTTTTGGGCATGTTAAAGATACTTCCGATGTTGTGCTATTGCACATTATTTGATGCACCTGTCACGGTTGATTCGGTAAAGCTTAATACATATAATGATGTATTTGATGCGGTCAAGAAAGAACTTTTAATTGAGTTTAAAACGGACAGACCGATACCCGCTCCGATAAGCACCTCTTCAGAGGGATGTTTCTTATCTCTTAAAGGAGACAGGGGCGTTCTTAAAGTGCCCGTATATCACGAAGAATTAAAGTACTTTTTTGAGAATTACAAAGACTATTACTATCTTCCCGAAGAAGATATGGCGGTACATAAGTCCGTCTCTATATTTGTAGATAAAGAATTCAGGCAGCAGGCCAAAGCGTCGACCTGTTATGTCCGAAAGGAATCGGACTATCTGCCTGAATGGGATTACATATTCACTCCGTTTTTCAAACGCGAGTATGATTCAAAAGAAATCTTCTTCGAATTAAACGAAGAGATTAAATCCGACCGTGATGCTTTCAGCCGTTATGTCCTTCACATCCTAAGTCGTATGACCAGATAACTTATCTCTGATAGAAGAAAGAATCCAGTCTGTTATATCCTATATCTTTGTACCTCATAATCTGCTCGGTACTTCCGATAAAGAGAACTCCTCCATCGGCAAGCGACTGATAATACTTCTCGAATATCTCGTCTTTTGCTTCCTCGGTGAAGTATATAAGCACGTTCCTGCATACTATAAGATGCTGGTTCTTAAAGAAATCATCCTTTAAAAGATTATGCTTCTTAAATGTAATACAGTTCTTGATCTTATCGGATAACTGATATGCCGGTCCGTTCTGAGTAAAGTACTCTTTCTTGTACTTATCCGGTACATTCGCAATACTCTTCTCTCCGTAAAGACCTATCTTGGCTTTTGCAACAACCTCATCGCTTATGTCGGTTGCCGTTATCCTTATTCTGCTTAAAGGAACAAACTCCGAAAGAGCCATTGCAAGGGAGTAAGGCTCATCACCTGTCGAACATGCCGCACTCCATATATTAAGACTCTGTCCGAACTTATCAATAAGCATCGGGAAGATTCTCTTTGTCAAAATCTCCCACTGATCGGGATTACGATAAAACTCGGATACATTGATTGTTATATACTCAACAAACTCATCAAGTGCTTTCTTGTCTTTTTTAAGGACTTCGATGTATCCCGCATAGTCTTTAGCCGGGCTCTTGGAAATATGCGTATCGATACGCCTCTTCATCTGCGCCTGCTTGTAGAACGAAAGGTCTATCTTTGTAAGCTTTAAAATGTCCTGCGTAAAAGCATCGTAATCATATAATGCCATAATATATCGATCCTTAATTACTCTGTAGCTGCCTCTTCCTTCTCGGCTTCTGCCTCAGCAGCGATTACTTCATCAATATTGACAGAAACAACATCCTCATCGGACTCTTCTGCCTTCTGCTCCGGCTCATCAGGCTCAAGTGTTGCCTTGATGCTTAAGCTGATCTTCTTGTCATCGAGGTTGAAGTCAACAATCTTGGCTGTAACTTCATCACCGACTTTCAAAACATCACCGGGCTTCTCGATGTGATCCTTTGAGATCTGAGATACATGTAAGAGTGCATCAACACCCTTCTCAATCTCTACAAATGCACCGAAGTCTGTCATACGTGCAACCTTACCTGTAACGATGTTGCCGATGGCGAACTTCTTATCTGCATCCTTCCAGGGATTCTCATCCTCAAACTTCATTGAAAGAGCTATCTTATTGCCCTGGATATCCTTGATAAATGCTCTTACCGTATCGCCTGACTTGAATACCTTCTTAGGGCTCTCAACTCTGCCCCAGCTCATCTCAGAGATATGAAGGAGACCGTCAGCTCCGCCGAGATCAACGAATGCACCGAAGTCTGTAACGTTCTTGATTGTTCCTTCGATTACATCGCCGACATGAATCTTCTCGAAGAGTTCCTTCTGCTGCTTATCTCTCTCAGCCGTGAGAAGCATACGTCTGTTACCGATGTATCTTCTTCTCTTGGGATTATATTCAGTAACAACGAACTCGATCTCTTCGTCCTTATACTTGTTAAGATCCTTCTCGTATGTATCTGATACAAGGCTTGCGGGAATGAAGATTCTTACTTCATCAACCATAACGCAGATACCGCCGTCGAGTACCTGAGTAACCTTAGCCTTAAGTACTTCCTGATTGTTAAATGCGTCTTCAATACGCTTGTTGCCTTTCTCGGCTGCGAGTCTCTTGTATGTAAGGATAACCTGACCTTCACCGTCGTTAACCTTAAGGACCTTAGCCTCCATCTTGTCACCCACCTTGACTACGGTAGTGAGGTCTAAGTTGGATTCGTTGGTATATTCGCTTCTTGTAAGAATACCGTCTGCCTTGCAGCCTATGTTAAGGATAATTTCATCCGGCTTAACAGAGAAAACTGTACCCTCTACTACCTCTCCTGTATGGATTGTTTTGAATGATTCATTCAGCATTTGTTCAAAACTCATTTCTGACATAATTTTGAACCTCCTCAATTATATTGTTTGGGGTCGATGCCCCTGCTGTAATACCCACCAGTCGAACAGATTTAGGTAGTTCTAAATGCAAGTCATCCAGTGTCTGTATAAAATAGGTCAGCTCACAACACTCTTTGCATATCTCGTATAATTTATGCGAATTCGAGCTGTGCGCACCGCCTATCACTATCATGCAATCCGCCCTGCAAGCCAGTTCTCTGGCCGCTTTCTGCCTCTCCTCTGTCGCATTGCATATAGTATTCACAACATTAATATAATAACCTTTTTTTGTGATATAATCAACTATTTCTTGAAATTTATTGTAATTATATGTCGTCTGCGCAACAATTGTTATTTTCTCATCTTTTCCGTACGGTATTGTATCAACATCTTTAATATCGTTGATGATATACGGATCGCCTATACACCAGCCTTTTATGCCGACAACCTCGGGATGCTTATCATCTCCGACGATTATGATTTTGCCGCCGTTTTCACTCTCTTTTCGTACCGTATTATGAATCCTTTTTACGAACGGACAGGTTGCGTCGACTATGGAAAAACCGGTTGCTCTGAGTTTGTCTTCAGTCTCTTTTGCAACGCCGTGACTCCGCAGAATCATCGTTCCCGGGGCACAATGCAATGCTTCATCCTCATCAACGGCTTTTACACCCTTTTTCTCCAAAGAAGCAACAACCTCTTCGTTGTGTATTATCGGACCGTATGTATATATCGGATATTCACTTTTCTTTTCAGCTTCTGAATTGACTATTTCAACGGCCTTGTTGACACCGAAGCAAAAACCGGCGTGTTCGGCTAATTCTACCTGCATTGTATTACCTCTTGGTCAGATCGATTACCGCATTTACAACTTCATCTATCGACATATAAGAACTGTCGATTAAAGTTGCATCATCCGCCTGTTTAAGCGGACTTATCTCTCTGTTCATATCTCTGTTGTCTCTTTCGATTATATCGGCCTCAATTTTATATATATCAGGGGTCTCACCCTTTGCGACAAGCTCGTCATATCTTCTTTTCGCTCTTACGGCACTGCTTGCAGTCAAATAAACCTTCACTTCGGCATTAGGCAATACAACCGTGCCTATGTCGCGTCCGTCCATAACCACGTCGGTTGTGGCGGCCAGCTTCTGCTGCAGTTCGACCAGTTTTTTACGAACATCTCCGTTAACGGAAGTTGCGGAAGCCATATTGCCCACTTCCTCGGTTCTTAACATTCCCGTCACATCTTCGCCGTTAAGCAAAACTACCTGCTCACCGTTACGATATTCGATGCTTATGTCGGCATCTTTACACTTACTGCTTATTGCTTCACTGTCATCAGAGCTTACGCCGATCCTTATAAAATACAATGCCATCGCTCTGTACATTGCACCCGTATCAACATATATATATCCGAGTTCCTTCGCAATTCTCTTAGCTATTGTACTCTTACCCGCTCCTGCAGGTCCGTCAATTGCAATATTCATATCATATCCTCCTGTTATTTCATCTGACTGTTTAAACTATTCCGTTCTTCCGGCTATATATCCCGTACTCCAGGCTATCTGGAGATTAAAACCGCCGGTTAATGCATCTGTATCCAAAAGTTCACCTGCAATATACAGTCCGTTTATAAGCTTCGATTCCATAGTGGACGGATTCACTTCCTTAACGCTTACTCCGCCCTGAGTAATTATCGCTTCATTAAATCCCCGCGTTTCGGTTATATGCAGTTTGAAATCCTTGATATCGTCTATGAGTTTTTCGCGTTCTTCCTTTGTGATATCATGTATCTTTTTATCAGCCGGAATCTCACATCTGTCTATGATCACGGGTATCATACTGCTTGGCAAAAGTCCGGTCAGTACATTTCTAAAATCCTTGTTCTTGGCCTCTTCAAAATCTCTTAAGATACGGGTATCAAGCTGTTCACGCGAAAGTGCCGGCTTAAGATCAATTGATAAGATGACCGGTCTGTCATATGCTTTTTTCACATAATGACTGCTTGCGCTTAAGATAAGCGGTCCGCTTACTCCGAAGTGAGTAAAAAGCATTTCTCCGAAACCTTCGTATATCGGCTTGCTCTTCTTTTTACCGCGGTCGTCCTGCTTATTCTCATCCCGATGTCTGTCTTCGTATAACCTGACGCTGACATTTTTTAAAGTAAGGCCCTGCATCTGCCTGCATTCCGAAATCTCGGAAACTTCAAGCGGAACAAGCGCCGGCTTACATTCTGATATATTGTGTCCGAGGTGTCTTAATACTTCATGCCCTTCCCCGGTAGATCCGGTCGAGGGATAAGAAAGACCGCCCGTTGCCAATATCACCCTGTCACAGTCAATCTTCTCTCCGCTTTTAAGCGTTACACCGATAACTTTCGATCCGTCCGTGCGAATATCCTTGCAGGGAGTGTTTAATTTGATCTTCACTCCTGCCTTAACAAGCGCAGTGTTCAATGCTTTGATTATATCCGAGGAATGATCCGATACCGGAAAGACTCTGCCGCCGCGTTCGGTTTTTAAGGGGCAGCCGTTCTCTTTTATAAACTCCATGAGCATATTATTGTCAAAACCGTAATATGCACTGTATAAAAACTTGGGATTGGTGACTATATTGGCAAAGAAATCCTCAGGTGTGCAATCATTGGTGATATTACATCTGCCCTTACCGGTTATATATACCTTCTTGCCCAGCTTTTCATTCTTCTCAAGAAGTATGACTTCATTAAAAGATTCGGAGGCACTGTATGCCGCCATCATTCCCGCAGCACCGCCTCCGATCACAACACATCTGCTATTTGTCATGATTATCTCCGAGCAGGTCTTTATGAAGCGAATAGTCAAGCATCGGCTCATCGTCGATGAAATTGATCTCATCTCCAAGATAAACCTGATAATTGCTCCATGTACTCTCAAGCGTCTCGAGGTTGTCTTTAACGGCATCCGGAGCCTTAAGACAAAGTGCAACTACAAGTGCATTGATTACGCTTAAAGGTGCAACAAGAGAATCAACTATGGAAACCATGTCGCTCCTTGCAAAAAGCTGACACGAACTGTACATGCACATGGGCGAATACTGGTTATCCGTTATGGAGATTATCCTTGCATTCCTGTCCCTTGCAAATTCCATCACTTTAAGTGTTCTCATCGAGTATCTCGGAAAACTTATACCGATGACACAATCTTTGTCATTGACTCTTATCATCTGTTCAAAAGTCTCACTGACACTTGTGGTTCTTATAAGATTGACGTTGCCTCTTATCATGTTAAGATAAAAGCTTAAAAATCCGGCCAGCGGCTCACAGCTTCGAAGTCCCATAACATATACATTCTCCGCAGCAAGTATCATGTCTACCGCGCTTTCAAAAGCATCAGGATCTATATCGCCGAGTGTATCCTGAATCTTCTCAATATCACCGGTTAATACAGAAGATAAAATCTCAGACTGAGTGCTTCTGCCGTACTTGGCGCCTATCTTCTGAACCGTGTTAAGCTTGTTCTTAACCCAGTCAGCCAAAGCAGCCTGGAATTCCGGAAAGCCCTTGTATCCAAGAGAAGAAGCGAATCTCACAACAGTGGATTCGCTTATACCCAGACTCTGACCAATCTTGGCCGCCGTCAAAAAGACGGCTTCGTCATAATGCTCTTTGATATAATTGGCAATGGCCTTATGGCCTTTGCTCATCTTGGGAAAATGATCGTCAATGATCTGAATTACATCCGCACCTGAATTCATGAATAGTCACCCTTTACTTAAATGCCTTATATGTGTCGGACAAAAGCTTGACTGTATCTTCTTCGCTTAAATCATAATCGCCCGTGATACTCATGCATGCGGCTCCGTGGATGAATATCCACATCTTTGTGAAGAGATCACCGCTGTCCTTGCATCCGGCAGCCTTAGCTTTGTTCATCTGCTCGGCAACAACAGCCTTATCTCCGTTTAATATCTCATACATTGTCTTATCGAAACGCTTATCCGATAAGAAAAGCATCTTGAATAGATGTGCCTCTTCCGTTGCAAACTTTATATATACAAGACCGAGATCCAAAAAAGGCTCATCATGGCTCTTACTCATCTTCTCACAATAATATGAAAAGTATTCGCAGGCCCTGTAAAAAACTTCCTTTAACAGGTCTTCCATATTATCGTAGAGTCTGAATATGGGCTGTGTGGAACATCCTGCTTTTGCGGCAAGTTTTCTTGCCGTCACATTCTCCACACCTTCCTGCTTAGCAAGCGTAAAAGCGGTCTCAATCAGATAGTCCCTTGTTATGGTTTCTTTACGTGGCATATAACCCACCTCCAAGCATAGAATTTTGCCTTTTCATAATAACACATGGTATTTATTATATCAATGCTTTATAACAAAAAAGGTGGTGACAATTTGTCACCACCTTGATTATTTGTTTATAACACGAAGCATTTTAAACAATCAGACAGGATATGCCTTGTTTGCCGTGTCAGCCTTTGCAACGTCGACAGATGTCTGCTGTGCCTGACGATACTTAAAGAAGTCAACGGCAACCTGAGGGAACAGTGCATATGAAAGCACGTCCTCATCCTGCTGTTTCCATTCCTTCATCTCTGCCTCGATAGAAGCAAGCTCGGGCTCCGTATGGCCTGTGGCTTCTGCAGAACGGGCTGTAGAACGTTTCTCGCCGGGGATAACCTTGTTAATTACCTCTTCGTTCATAGGCTTAACAGTCTGTCCGTAGTTACCTCTTAAGAGATCCTTGAACTCTCCTGTAGCCATCTTATATCTCTCGCCCATAAGGACATTGAATATAGCCTGAGTTCCGACAATCTGTGAAGAAGGTGTAACAAGCGGAGGCTCACCACAGTCCTTACGAACTCTCGGGATCTCTTCAAGCACTTCGTTGTACTTGTCTTCAGCGTTCTGTTCCTTAAGCTGGCTAACCATGTTGGATAACATACCGCCGGGTACCTGGTAAAGAAGAGTCTTAATGTTAACGCCAAGCACCTTTGTACTCATAAGACCTGACTCTATGCACTCTTCTCTGTAAGGTCTCCAGTAATCGGCGATCTCAGCAAGAAGCTTCTGATCGTAACCTGTATCGTAAGGAGTACCCTTGAATGTCTCAACCATAACTTCTGTAGCGGGCTGTGATGTACCGAGTGCGAAAGGTGAAATAGCACAGTCGATTACATCAACACCTGCCTCAACTGCCTTAAGGTAAGTCATTGAAGCAACACCTGAAGTATAGTGTGTATGAAGCTGAATAGGAAGCTTTGTATTCTCTTTAAGAGTTTTAACAAGCTCTGCAGCTCTGTAAGGAACAAGAAGACCTGCCATATCCTTGATACAGATTGAATCCGCACCCATCTCCTCGATCTTCTTGGCCATATCAGCCCAATACTCAAGCGTATAAGCATCACCGAGTGTATAAGAAAGAGCTATCTGGCTTGAGCCTCTGCCTTCCTGTACTTTTATCTTATTCGTTGCATCAACGGCTGCCTGAAGGTTACGAATATCGTTAAGGCAGTCAAATATTCTTATGATATCGATACCATTGGCTATGGATTTCTCAACGAAAGCATATACCACATCATCAGCATAAGGACGATATCCAAGGATGTTCTGTCCTCTGAATAACATCTGAAGCTTGGTGTTCTTAAATCCGTCTCTTAACTTACGAAGTCTCTCCCAAGGATCTTCCTTAAGGAATCTGAGTGAAGCGTCGAATGTAGCTCCGCCCCAGCACTCAACGGCTGCATAGCCGACTTTATCCATCTTATCTACGATCGGAAGCATCTTATCGGTAGGCATTCTGGTTGCTATCAGTGACTGATGAGCATCACGAAGTACCGTTTCCATTATTCCAACCGGCTTTTTTACTACTTCTGCCATATTTATTCTCCTTATATTTTATATAACCAATATCCATTCCGTCCGATTCAGCGAACGAGCTGTTTGTAGATATTACTCAGTCTTAGCAATATCCGCACCGTTCGCCTAAGCGAACGGTTGGCTTCGTAGTATTTCTTGGCGAAACAGCCCTTGCTGTGAGCCATTAGAAATACTTGAAGCTGCTACATAATGCCGTATACTGCCATAAATGTTCCGGCAGCAACTGCTGTTCCGATAACTCCTGCAACATTAGGTCCCATAGCATGCATCAACAGGAAGTTTGTGGGATCTGCCTCAGCACCGACCTTCTGTGATACTCTTGCAGCCATGGGTACGGCAGAAACTCCTGCCGATCCGATAAGAGGAGTTATCTGTCTGTGGCTTAACAGACACATTAATTTTCCTAACATTACTCCTCCGAATGTACCGAATGAGAATGCTATAAGTCCCAGTACTACAATCTTAAGTGTTGCCGCATTAAGGAATGCCTCAGCTGATGTCGTTGCACCAACGGATGTACCGAGGATGATAACAACGATGTACATGAGTGCATTTGATGCAGTATCGGTAAGCTGTCTTACAACGCCACACTCCTTAAAGAGGTTACCAAGCATGAGCATACCAACCAAAGGAGCTGTTGTGGGAAGAATCATACATACAACGATTGTGATAACAATCGGGAAGAGAATCTTCTCGAGCTTTGATACGGGACGAAGCTGTCCCATCTTGATCTTACGCTCGCTCTCTGTTGTAAATACCTTCATGATGGGCGGCTGAATAATCGGTACAAGTGACATATAAGAATATGCCGCAACCGCTATAGGGCCCAAAAGGTTTGTCTGACCAAGCTTACCGGCCAAGAATATGGATGTCGGACCGTCAGCACCGCCGATGATTGAGATAGACGCTGCCGCCTTACCGTTGAATCCGAGTGCAATGGCACCAAAATATGCCATGTAAATACCAAGCTGAGCTGCTGCACCCAAAAGGAAACTCTTGGGATTTGCAATAAGGGGACCGAAGTCGGTCATCGCACCTACACCCATGAATATGAGTGAAGGAAGGATAGCCCATTCATCCAGCTTGTAGAAATAATATAACAGACCGCCGATTCCGTTGGGTGATTCTTCGAAGCTTAGCATAATATCCGGATAGATATTAACAAGCAACATACCGAAAGCAATGGGAATGAGCAAAAGCGGCTCAAATTCCTTGGCTATTGCAAGGTACAGGAAGATACACGCTACAGCGATCATCACATAGTTGCCCCAGGTCAGGTTAAAGAACGCTGTCTGGTGCACCAGATTGTTCAATGTATTAGATATATATTCCATGTTGTTCCTTTCTGAATATTTCTACATTAATCTAATGATCTAAGCGTTCTTAGTTAAGTGTTGCAAGTGTAGCGCCTGCATCAACAGCATCGCCTACAGCAACATCAATGCTTGCTACAGTACCGTCAGCGGGAGCAACAACGGGAATCTCCATCTTCATTGCCTCGATGATAACAACAGCGTCACCCTTCTTGACAGCCTGACCTACATTGGCTTCAATCTTGAATACCTTACCTGCAGCACCTGCTTCAACCTTGATTGAACCTGCATTACCGCTTGCCTTGGGAGCTGCTGCGGGAGCCGCCTTGGGAGCTGCCTTGGGAGCTGCCTTGGCTACGGGAGCTGCGCCGCTGCCTGCACCCTCTTCTACTGTTACGTCATATACGTTGCCATTAACTGTAATGGTATAATTCTTCATATTCTTATCCTCCAATTGATTAATATCTTCTTCTGATAGAACGTACTACATAGCCGTCGGCTGACGCAGCGCCTTCAGAAGCAGCTATTGCCGCAGCGATCACCGCAATCAGTTCGGTATCATCCTGTACCTCTTCATTCTTCTCGATCTGAGCCACAGCCTTATCAACCGATTCGGTAGCTTCAGTCTTACCCGCCTTCTTGTCGGCAGCTTTGTTTTGTAAGTTATTGACTACCTTAAACAACGAAATGATAGCCATAAGTATTATGAGCACCGCAAACACTGTACCCATACCAAGTACGGTATTGAGTGCTGCGTTTGTCATCAGCTCTTTGGTGGTATAGTTCACATTTGTAAGTATTGATGTAACGGTTCCGTCTTTGGGATTAACCTCAATATTGACATCTGCCGTTCTTACCTTACCGTCGGGCGCAACCGAAGTTCCCTTAATGGTTGCATTGATTGACAGAAGGTCATCTTCCTCTGTATGTGATACGCTTTCGATACCGGCATATGAACCCAGGTCCTCAAGTGCGATCTTGAAATTCTCAACAGCCGCATTCAAAACCTCTTCGTCCATACCGTAGTAATCTACAACCGTCATATTGTACTGCTTAAGCATAGCGGACACTTCTTCAGCCGTCTGGCCCTTTGCCGCCATATCGCTAATTGCGCTCAAATATGAATCCGTAGCGTTGATTATCATATCATCGCTGAACTTTGATTCCTTGACGGTAGCGCTTGATCCACATGCAGATACACTTGCAAGACAGGTCACCATACCCAATATAAGTAATAATTTCTTCATATTAAGTATCTTCCTTTCTTTAATCACTTATATAGCTGCATGCTTCTTATCCGGTATATCAACAGCCTTTGTATAAAGCATGTCAAAAGCTCCGATAACATACTTTCTTGTATCTTCGGGAGCTATAACGGTATCAACAAGGCCGCGTCTTGCAGCGCTTTGTACACCGTTCTGAAGTTCATCATACTTCTTCGCACACTCTGCTATGGCATCACTTCCCTTACCGTCACAGATAATCTGTGCAGCAAGCTTGGAATCCATTGTGCCAACCTTGGCTGTATTCCATGCGAATGTCATATCAGCACCGAGTGCCTTTGAATTCATGATGACTCCGGCAGAACCGAATGCCTTGCCGATTATCACATTAACCTTAGGAACGGTAGCTGAAGTAAATGCTGCTGTAAGTACGGCAGCTTCTCTTGCCAGACGCTTCTCACCGCACATGCAGCTTGCAAAGCCTGCAGCGTTGGTAAGTGTAAGTATCGGTATCTCAAAAGCATCGCAGAACTTAACGAAAGCACTTGCTTTCTCAAGTCCTCTTGCCGAAAGTACATTATCAAGTTTCTCTATACTATTGCCGCTTTCATCAAGTACTTCGCTTCTGTTGGCTATAACGCCGACAGTGTCACCGTTTAATTTGATAAATCCGGTTACCATATCCTTTGCATATTCTGCCTTTGTCTCAATAAACTGACCGTTGTCGGCAATAATTGAAAGTGCAACGGATGTATCTCCTACACAGCCTGAAATATTGGCGCAGGCTCTGTTAAGATCATCTTCACAGTCATCAAATGCTGTTGACTCGCAGTTGCCGGGTAAAACAGTAACAAGTTCTCTGATTCCGGCATAAACTGAAGCCTCATCACCGACAAAATCAACATTGCCTGCTTCGCTCATCTGGAAGCCTGCAGCTGAATTATCGCACTTTGAAGCATTGTTGCCTGTAATGGCATCGGGAGAATTAACGAACATCTTCGCCTTATCTTCCATAAATGTGAAGTCTGAAAGAGCAGGGATTACGGAAAGTCCGCCGCCGCAGTTACCAAACACTGCTGTAATCTGAGGTACGATACCTGATGCAAGTGACATCTGGGCATATACCTCACCCATTGCGTTTAACGCATCCATAGACTCCTCAAGCCTTACTCCCGTTGAATCGATAAGACCGATAACGGGTGCGCCTACTTTAAGCGCAAGGTCATAAAGATTAACAATTTTCTTTGCGTGCATCTCGCCGATACTTCCGCCTAAAACAGACGGATCCTGGCTGTAGATATACACAAGATTACCATCAATAACACCATATCCGGTAACAACACCGTCAGATGGAGTATCGCTGGCATTCAGATTGAAGTCGGTTGCTCTTGCCGTAACAGAAGCGCCGATTTCAACGAAGCTGTTTTCATCAAGCACAGAGGCAATTCTCTGGCCAGCCTTACTTGTAGTACTCATTGAAAGCCCTCCATTTATATTAATAAAAATTACACGTTGCCGTTCGCTATTTCAAATAATAGCGCACTATTGAAGAGTATAGCATAAATGCGCCCAAAGAAAAAGCATTTTCTTTACACTAATCCCTTCATTAATGCATCGAGTCTGTCCTCTTCTTCATTGCCTGATGCCTTACTGTTATCATTCGCCTTATCGGCTGCAGAAGCCGTTGCATTATCATGCTTCTCCTTCGATTCTGCCAGCGCCTCGGAAACAGCTTCAAGACTTTCATAATCATCAAGCTTTACAATTCTGTCTCTTCCGCCCTCTTTACCGATATACAACAGCTCATCCGCAATCTTAATGATATCGTCAAGTTCATCCTCAGATCCCGGAACAATACCGAATGTCATCGTAATATGAAGACGTTCATCATTATACTCAACGATATGATTTATAACTTCTTCTCTGATCCGGCGAAGATGTTCATTGGCTTCTTCAAATGTCATATTCTCATATACGATTATGAACTCTTCTCCGCCCCATCTTACGGCATATCCTTTGCCAATCATCATGCGGTTGAATATTCCGGCCACACTCTGCAATACCAGATCGCCGCAATCATGTCCGTACGTGTCGTTAAATCTCTTAAAGTGATCGATATCTCCCATTACTATCTGGAAAGGAACACCGTCTTCAACAAGACCCATACGGGTATTTAACATCCTTGTCTGACCAATACGCCTTGTGTAAAGTTTTGTAAGGGTATCCCTCTCGATCATATCCCTTATAAATCGCTGTACATGAACAGTAAACTTGCCCATCTCACCAAGCTCGTCCGGTCTTTTCAATATATCTGCGTCCAGATTTGCCCTTAAATTGCCGTCAGCAATCTGTCCGAGGAAATTCTTCTCTTTGCTTATTACTTCCGCAAGTTTCTTTGCCTCATTCGCGCCCACAAGACCGCCTAATATCATCATGATAAGCGAAATCAAAAGCATCGGAAGTGCACTCATAAACACTTCGTTCTTAACAACACCTGACGGTTTTCCCGCAAAAACCATTCCGATGCATTCGTTGTTGGCATTCAAAACGGGAATATAACATGCATAATAATTTCTTGACTCTATAAATACATTATCGTAGAATACCGGCGCTTTACTGCCGAACACATCATCCACGATCTTTTTGCTCACAACCGTTCCGTTAAGTCTCTCACCATCAGAGTCTGCAAACGTTGTGATCATCCTTATGTCATAATAGAGCAAAGTAATATCGGTATTTGTTTTTTCTTTGAGATAATCGATATAGGCAGGATCCGGTACAACAGCTGTCTTCTCAGTATCCAGTCTGTATGTTCCGTCGCCGTTATCAAGAAAATAGATATCCTGTGAATAGACATCCTGATATGAGTATAAAGTCGCATTGGCAATATTGATAAGCCCCTGCTCGACTTCCGAACTTACTGTCCTATAGCCCATGATATAAGCAAATATCATGGTCACTATTCCCATAATAAAAAGAGGGATCATTACAAGCCTTATAAGAATGCCTTTAAGTCCGCTCTTTTTCTTAGTATCTTTAACATTCTTATCTTTCATAGCCCCGCTCCTAAAAATCCAATCCGAAATCATCAAGTGAGAATTGTATTGCATCCTCACCGAGTATCATTGCAGAATCCTCTTCATCGAAATACTCCGTATCATCATCCTCATCATCCGTCTTTTTATCTATGTCGTCTTTTGTCACTTCCTCATCCGCCGCTTCTTTATCTTCAACGGATGCCTCTTCATGCAAAATCGGTTCTTCTGCATCCTGTGAAATCTCGGCATCTTCGATATCAGACTCTTCTTCATACGAATCCGTATCGGGTTCCGTGGCGGACGCCTCTTTTGCAAAGTTTTCAGAATCTTTCTGCTGTCTTACGGAGAAGCTGGCTTCATATCCGAGGGCCTTTAATTTCTCCTTAACAGCCTTTATGGTCGTTTTAATATTTCCGTCAGCCCCGATTATAACGGTCACAACGGAATTATCGTCAATCACCGTATAACCGGCCTGACGCAATTTGTTCTTGGCTTCTTCTTTTGTCATCGCAACACCCCAAATACCAAATGATATAAATTATATATCAAGCTTAAGCTGCACTTCCTGTTCAGCCTGCTCCTTAAATTCCTCAATCTGTACCTGACTCATCTCAGGCAGGTCCTCAAGGCTCTTAACCCCGAAACTTCTTAAGAACTGATCGGTTGTACCGAAAAGTATCGGCTTACCCGGAGCATCCATCCTTCCGAGTTCCTTGATAAGATCAAATTCCAAAAGCCTGTTAATGGCATGATCGCTGTTAACGCCCCTGATCTTTTCAACATCAAGTCTTGTTACGGGTTGCTTGTATGCAATGATCGAAAGTGCTTCCAAAGCCGAATCGCTTAATACAAACTTATGATCCGACTTTGTAAGATCGATAAGATAATCATACATCTCAGGCTTGGTGCAAAGCTGATATGCATCGCCCACCTGATTAAGCGTTATACCTCTTGAATCCTTATCAAGACCCTTTTTCATCTCTTCCAATAAAGCAACCGTCTCTTTTTCATCCGCTTCTATCAGCTTAGCAAGCTTATCGATCTTAACGGCCTCTCCCATTGTAAAAAGTACCGCTTCCAAAACGGCTGTCTGCCTACTCTTCTCCATTGTCCTCACCGATCTCTGCTCCCAGGAACTCTTCCTGAGTCACATCCTTTACTATAATAAGTATATCATCAAAAAGTTTTGTCTGCTTTATCTCCACGAGTCCTATCTTAATCAGCTCAAGGATTATAAGGAAAGTCACGATTATCTCCATCTTGCTTCCCTGCTTTTCCAGAAGTTCCTTAAAGCTTGTCTCCTTATTCATCCAAAGGAAAGACTTGACGTATTCCGTCTTGGCATCAAGGTCTATCTCATCCTTCTCAATCTTACCGAACTGGCTTCTTATGGGATCGATCTTGTCCTCTCTTCGCTTCATGGTCTCTTTGAATATCTCATTGAGCTTCTGAAGATTGACATCTCCCAAAAGTGTCGCATAATCCGTAGGCTCCTTATAAGCCGAAACCTCTTCGGGAATTGTAGGCGCTTTATATATGTACTTCTGAGCACTCATTGACATGTCCTTAAGTTCAAAAGACATGTATTTGTACATCTTGTATTCTAAAAGTTTCTGAACAAGTTCAGCCCTCGGATCCTCTTCTTCCTCACCTTCCGCCGTCTCTTCCTTAGGCAGAAGCATCTTGCATTTAATATCAAGAAGGGTCGCCGCCATAAGCAAAAACTCACTCATGACGTTCATATCCTCAGTCTCCATCATTTTTATATATTCCATATACTGCTCCGTGATGAGCACTATCGGAATATCATATATATCTATCTTGTTCTTATCAATCAGGTGAAGCAGAAGGTCTAACGGTCCTTCAAAGACTTCGAGCTTAACCGATAAAGCCATGTTATCCTCCGAATAATTATCTAAAAAAGTATACTACCCCGTTTACTTTGCCGCAAGTTAAAAGCAAAACTGCAGTTCCCGTTTAATCACTTATCCTTAAGCGGAGAAATCTTAACACCTATGAGTTCGCCGGGATTAAAAAGTCTGATCGGCAGCGTATGATATCCAAGGCCTCTGCTTAAGATCATCTGAGCGCGTCCTTTTTCATATATTCCGCCGTCATACTTGGGGAAGAACTTAAGACGCGGCGAAATCACTCCGCCGAAAATCGGCAGTCTTATAATTCCGCCGTGCACATGACCCGAAAGTGTAAGGTCCGCACCCGAATCAGCATAAGCATCAAAATACTCGGGATTATGAGCAAGCATTATGCAAAATTCATCCTTATCAAAATCACCTGTCAGACTGTGCACATATTCCGCAGTCATCGGATGCTTCTCAAAACGCTTGTAATACAGCCTGTCAATCATAAGACCCTGTATGCGGATATTCGTATCATCAAGATAAGCATGATCGTTCTCCAATACCGTAATGCCCATCTCCTTAAGAGCAAGCACATAATCCGCATAGGCCAGGCCGTAATGCTCGGGATATATCTTCATTCGGTATTCGTGATTACCGATTGAATAGAATATCTTATAGTTACTTATATATGAAAAAAACTTAAGAGCTCTGTCCGTGCTCCGTCCCGGTCTTGCCGTAAGCATATCGCCGACCGCACAGATGAAATCAGGATCAAGCCTTTTAACGGCATCTATAAGTTTATAGTTCTCCTTACCAAACTCCTTGTCATGAAGATCGGCAAGCAAAAGCATCCTGTATTCTCTGTCTGTTTTGTCGGTATATATGGTGTATTCGCGCACGATAAATCTGTTGATATCAATGCACATCATAACAACAAACGCGGATATGATAAAAATGATTGCGATTAACAGATACTTCATTAAAAGACACCCCGTATCTTTACTTAAGTCAGTCACAACAATTACGGTATTTATGTAAAAAGCCCTTGAACACTGTCCAAGGGCTTATAAGTACTTAGTTATACTTACGCTTTCTGGCTGCTTCAGACTTCTTCTTACGTCTTACGCTAGGCTTCTCATAATGTTCACGCTTACGTATCTCCTGCTGGATACCTGCCTTAGCGCAACTTCTCTTGAAGCGACGAAGCGCACTGTCCAGAGATTCATTCTCCTTAACTATGACATTAGACATCTAACTCCTGACCTCCCTTCGACACCTAATACACAATTCTATTATATATATTTTTATCTTGACGTCAACAATTTTTTACAGGTAAAAACGCCATATTCCTTGGATAATCAGCCAAGTTGTCCGGAAAGTACATCGGATACCTTTGCGATACACTCATCTATACCCGCAGGATTCTTACCGCCGGCCTGTGCCATGTTGGGTCTTCCGCCGCCGCCTCCGCCTACGATGGGAGCTATCTCTTTGATAAGATTACCGGCATGCGCGCCCTTTCCGACTGCCGCATCCGTAGCCATAGCCACAAGATTGACCTTGCCTTCGCTGTCAGATACAAGCACGACAACACCTTCACCGATCTTGCCCTTAAGCTGATCTCCGAGGTCTCTTAATCCGTTCATATCAACACCGGATACTTTGGTAGCAAGAAGCTTAACTCCGTTAATCTCCTTTACCTGATCCATTACATCGCCCAGGGCTTCCTTCGCAGCTTTGCTCTTAAGAGATTCGTTCTCACTCTGCAGTGTCTTAATCTCTTTTAACATGCTGTTAAGCTTATCGTTTAATGCAGCGGGAGTTGACTTAACCGTCTGTGCTGCATTTGCCAGTGTCTGCTCTACTTCCTTGTAGAATTTAAGGACATTGCTTCCCGTAATGGCCTCAATTCTACGTACGCCTGCAGCAACTCCGCTTTCAGATACAATCTTAAAGCATCTGATCTGGCCTGTATGAGCAACATGCGTACCGCCGCAGAGTTCCTTTGAGAAATCACCCATGCTTACAACTCTTACGGTATCGCCGTATTTCTCACCGAACAATGCCATTGCGCCGAAACTCTTTGCTTCATCTATGCTCATGACCTTCGTAACAACATCGATATCTTCGTTAATCTTGTCATTTACAATATCTTCAACCTTATCAAGTTCTTCCTTTGTAACGGCTCTGTCAAAGCTGAAGTCAAATCTTGTTCTTTCGGCATCCTGATATGAACCTGCCTGATGAACGTTATCGCCCAAAACAGTCTGCAAAGCTTTCTGCAAAAGGTGAGTTGCCGAATGATTGCTGCAGATATTTGCTCTTCTTATGCTGTCAACGGAAAGTGTCGCCTTATCCGAAGCCTTAATTGTACCTGATGTTACGGAACCGATATGAGCTACTCTGCCGCCTGAAAGTTTAACAACATCTTCTACTTTAAACTCTCCGCCTGCGGTCTTTATCACACCGTAATCGGCACACTGTCCGCCCATAGTCGCATAAAAAGGCGTTACGGCTGTTACTATCATAGCTTCGTCGCCGTTCTTTGCAGAATCTGCAAGTGATCCCGATACGGCTATCGCAACGATATCGCTTTCATCGGTTAATCTGTCATAACCCGTAAATTCCGTAACCTTATCATCGCCAAGAGAAGCAAATACATCGGCATCAGCCGAAAGTTTCGCAGAGAAACTCTGATTGTCTCTGGCCTTCTGCTTTGCTGCTTCCATGGCCTTATCAAAGCCTGCCTCATCGACCTTCATGCCTTCCTCTTCCGCCATCTCCACGGTAAGTTCGATGGGAAATCCGAAAGTATCGTAAAGTCTGAATGCAGCATCACCGTCGATAACATCCTTATTAAGACGCTTATTGTCTTCAAGAATCTTCTTAAACTCTTTCATTCCGTTCTCAAGAGTTCCCAAGAATCTGTCGATTTCCTTATTAAGTTCGCTTAATATAAACTCTCTGTTCTTATTAAGCAAAGGATAGTCTTCCTTATATACGTCATCGATATATATCTTTGCAAGATCTATAAGCTTGTCCTTCTCAAGACCCAACGTTCTGCTGTGTCTTACGGCTCTTCTTATAAGTCTTCTGAGTACATATCCCGCGCCGACATTCGAAGGAACAAGTCTGGCCTCATCTCCGATAAGCATTACACTTGTTCTCATATGATCGGCAAGAATTCTCATGGATCTTGTAAGCTTTTCATCCTTACCGTACTCAGATCCGCTTGCCTTCTCAATAAATGACATTGCAGATGTGAAAAGATCTGTCTTATATACATCCTTGGTTCCGTTAAGGAATGCAAGAATTCGCTCAAGTCCCCAACCGGTATCCACATTCTTCTGCTTAAGAGGTGTAAGGTGTCCGTCCTTATGCTTCTCATACTGCATGAATACGTCATTACCCAGTTCGGTATATTTTCCGCATGAGCATCCGGGACCGCAGTCGGGACCGCAATCCGGAACATCGGCTATATAAAACATCTCACTGTCGGGACCGCAGGGACCGTACTCAAGTCCCCACCAGTTATCCTCAGCAGGAAGATAATGTATATTCTCGGGTTTAAAACCTGATGCGATTCTGAAACCGGCGCCTTCCTCATCCCTGGGAGCATTCTCATCTCCTGCAAAAACAGTGGCTGCAAGGTGATCTTTATCAAAGCCGAACACTTCCGTAAGAAGCTCATAACTCCACTTGCATCTGTCTTCCTTAAAGTAGTCACCGAGACTCCAGCTGCCCATCATCTCAAAGAAAGTAACGTGGCTCTTATCGCCGACCGAATCGATATCGTTGGTTCTTACACAACCCTGTACATTGCACAGTCTTGTACCCATCGGGTGCTTCTCTCCCAAAAGATAAGGCATCAGAGGCTGCATACCCGCCACATTGAACATAACACCGGTCGAACCGTCCGATACAAGAGATACGGCTCCGACGTCCTTATGTCCTCTTTCTATATAGAAGTCCTTCCAGACCTTTCTTAATTCTTTTGAAGTAAATTGTCTCATAACACTCTCCATTCAGTTTTTTCGAATTAAAATAATAGCATACCCGTCATTGAATTTTCAAGCCTTCGGTATGACAAAATTAAAGACCGATCAAGGATCGATCTTTAACTGATCTTAATATCGGTTAATGCGCATTGATCACCGGATATCGCAACATAGATGTTCTTCTCTCCGTCGGTTACCGTAGTCGAATTAACAATTGCTATACCGAAATTCTCCGTAGACAACGTAACCGTATCTCCGTCTCTTTCAAACGAAACGTGGCAGTCATATCCTTTCTTGTTGTATTCTTTCCATGCGTCCCAGCCAAGGAATTTGGGGAGTTTGTTAACCAGCAGATGATTATTGGATATACCCTCCGATTGCCAGTCCTCTCCGTCAAGTCTTATAAAGTCGTATTCCTTGTAGTTCTCACCGTTAACAGCACCGTCATCCGAAGAATATAAAACAAAATACGGGCAATGCCATACAAGACGCGAAGTCGGCAGGCTCCTGGTATGGAAGTCCAAAGTAATATTCTTATCCAGAAGCACGCCCTGCGAGCTGTCGGTTCTGTATCCGTCTATCTGTACATTCGGAATGTCACCGACAGGCGAATCGGCGATATAACTTATCTCTTCCGCAATCCTCGTAATGAAGCCCTCTCCTATCGGATCATCAGCCTTGCTGATTGAAACATCTTCAATATCGCAGTTCTCACCCGTGAGTCCGATATACACGAATCTCGAGCTATCGGGAAGGGCAATGATTATCTCGACCTTCTTAACACCGTCATCGATTCTTATAAGAACATGATCCTTATATTTTACTGCATCTATATCATATACTGAGACATTTCTCCTGTTTTCTTCTATATTCTTGCTGTCTCCGTATATCGAAGCATTCACCTGAATCTTTCTTGCTTCTCCCTTTGACACATGTCCGTCAAACCAGATTTCACAATATTCAAAATAATTAAGCTCTTTTATAGCCTTCTCATCATCATAAACACGTCCGTCAAGCGAATCAAAGAGCACAATCGACGGGCCGCGCCCCTTAGGCATACCTTCAATATCCGAAACTTCCATATGGATACCGGTCATATTCGAAGATACGTTAATTCCGTCGGATATTTCACTTCTGTATTCAACGCAATGTAAACCGCTCTTTCCGGCAAGTTCACTCATTGCACGCTTTTCGCGCATCTGATATTCACCGTCAAGATCAATAAGATGCTGCATCACCTTTGCAATATCAGGATCAAACTGTGTACCCGCACCTTTGACAATCTCTTCACGTATCAGCTGCTGCGGTATGATGTCTCTGTAACTTCTCTTTGAAGACATCGCATCATATGCATCGGCAACCGAAATTATTCTTGCAATCTTCGGTATGTCATCTCCTTTAAGCTTTTCGGGATAACCTTTACCGTCATAACGTTCATGATGGTAGTGCGCGCCGATACTTAAATACGGATACTCGCTTATACTTGAAAGAATCTGATTACCCATCGCAGGATGAAGCTTTATAACATCATATTCTTCTTCCGTAAGCTTACCCTTCTTGTTAATGATATGATTGGGAACACCAAGCTTACCTACATCATGCAAAAGTCCTGCATAATATACTTCACGTATTTCCTCTTCACTCATACCGATTTCTCTGGCAATCTTCTCGGAATACTCGGCCACACGGATGGAATGTCCGTGCGAATAGGTATCCTTGGCATCTATGGCCGTTACAAGCGCAGTGGCAGTCTGCTCAAAGAGTCGTCTTGAGACCTGTTGCTGATTCTTAAAGTATTCAACCTCACTCTTCTGGTATTTATCCATCATCGAATTTCTGCGATAAATAATCACAAGAGTGACAACAATAAATAAATTCGAAAAAATACCGGGTACCGCCGCAGGTACATGCCTGACCAATAAATTTATTAAAAGTACGGGAAGTTGAATTATGACCAAGACCAAAGAAGTAATAAATCCGCGTTTTTTAAACAGAACAACCAGTCCGACAAGACAAAGATTACAAGCCGCGGAAAGAACGCCGGAAAAAGACGCAAAAGGAATAGTCGCGCCGAAAAACTGTATTAATTCGTCTGTCTGAGACAATCTCTGCAGATAAAGATTGGCTCCAATGAACAGGATTATGAAAAATACATACCAGACCTTTGAAGCTTCGTAATTTTTTATTCTTTTACTCATCGCGTAAAAGCGCCTCCTATGCTCTCCCCTGCATATATCGATAATTCTACCACTTATCCGATTTTCGGTCAATTTTATTAAGCGAAGAAGCAAGTATTCCTATAACAATTCCTGCTATGAATGAAGAAACAAGAAGAACAGGTGCGTAATATACGATAATGCTGAAACTTGTAAGCAGGGCCGCTACAATAAGCTGTCCCGTTATGTGTGCCAAAGACCCGCATACGGATACCGTAACTATGTGATATCCGGTTATTTTCTTCAGAAGAATCATTACAAAAAGACTTAAAGTTGCACCTGCCAGCGAATACAGTATCCCCGAAAAGCCCGCAAACATCAGTCCTGTTAAAATAACTCTTGTTATCGAAACGACTATCGCATCCGGAGCCCCGAGTTTATACAAAGCAAACAGCACTGCCAGATTGGCAAGCCCCAGTTTGATCCCGGCAACGGGAACGGGCATAGGTATTAAACTGTCAAGATAACTGAGTATAAGCGCCAGCGCAAGAAGCATTCCGACGCCTGCAATCCTTTTGGTATTCATATATATAAATATATCACAGAGAATTCTTTTATGGTATTCTATATGCATGAGCAAAAAGGACTTTAAACTGTTGATCATTCTGGCAATTATCATTGCCGTTTTCTGTTTTATAAGACTGATACCCCGCACCGTATCTGCCGATTCCGTTCGTATATCGCAAAACGGTGAAGTAATCGGTACATATTCCCTTTTTAAGAACACAACAATAGATCTTGCACATAACAGGATTACAATACAAAACGGAAAGGTATATATGGAAGATGCCGACTGTCCCGACAAATCCTGCATCAATCAGGGTGCGATCACACATACCGGAGAGACAATTGCATGTCTTCCGAATCGTGTAATTGTCGAGATTATCGGCAAAAAGATAATTTCAGGCACCAAGCCCGTTAACTACTCGGGAATACATTTTGATACCCTTGTCAATGTGACCGTTTACAACGTAACCGATGGGCTTAATATAACCGAATACATAAAAAAAGAATGCGAAAAATACGAGCTGATATGCAGCAGAACGCTTGAAGATTCCGAATTATACGGATTAAATAACCGTACTCTTATCTCTGACAAAACTGTCGAATATAACGGCAGAAATATAAAGGCTTATAAGGTCTCAGATGAACTTTATACTATGATTTCAAAAGGAAAAGAGGCATATGAAGAATCAGACGGAAAATTTGACATTGCAATAGCCCGACTTACATCCCTTTGGGATTTTAAATCAGGCGATGCCGTAATTCCTGATAAAGCGGATATCGAAAATGCCCTGCCCTGCCTGTCGGCGGATGATATCATTCTCTGCGATGAGGGATATATCGCATTTGCGAATGATGAAACAATGATTGATCTTGGTGGTCTTGCCAAAGGATATATTGCCGACAGCCTCAAAACTTCTCTTATATCCAAGGGAATAAAAAGCGCCGTCATATCACTCGGCGGCAATGTTGCTTTAATAGGCGATAAATCCGGCAAGCCTTTTAATGTAGGCGTTCGTAAGCCTTTCTCAAACGCCTTGGCTCCCGCGCTTACAATAGAGGCCGGCGACGTTTCCGTTGTTACATCGGGTACTTACGAGCGTTACTTCATAAAAGACGATAAACTCTACCATCATATACTAAACCCAAAGACCGGATATCCCTACGAAACGGACTTATCGGGTGTAACGATTATATGCGATTCTTCGGTTGACGGGGATATATTAAGTACAACTCTTCTGTCGCTTGGCAGCAAAGAAGCCACGGCCAAAGCACAGGAACTTAAGAATGAAGGTATATACGTCATCCTTATGGACGAAAAGGGCAATGTACTCTACAACAGCTATAACGGCTAATGTTTAACCCTCGCGATATATTCATAGAACTCCTTGCCGTCCATATCATATGTATAGTAGTTATACATAAGGTCTTCCGATGTATTCGGATCGCCTCTTTTGGTGAACCACTTCATCGTCGGATAACTGTCGGCAAGTTCAAAGCCCGGATTATTCCATATAATATTATCGGCAATCTCCTTAACGGGATATATGCATCCGATAAGCAAAAAGACTATCGCAATACCCTTTCTGATTCCGAGCGCGGTATTCTCTCTTTCATCAAACAATAGCCTTATCACATATATCATCAATATGAACAGAGACGGAATCGAGCCCGACATCACTACATCATTGCACAATCCCATCCTTAACCACGGAAGAACAAGCAATACAACCATATTAATGTAAAAGAGCGGGCTCCTGCAGTTCTCTTTTCCTACGCATATGCAGTAAACGCCGAACATACAGAGGCAGAATACGATGTACACGGTAAAATGGTCCCCTCCGTATGTCTGGAACCTGAACGAAGAACTTATGGGCTTTTCAACCTGAAGATTACCGAGGAAATAGTAAAACAGAACAATACCCGGACAGAGGGCCGGAAGTATATTCCACGGTGATATTATCTTAACAAATTTAACATCTTCCTTTATAAACAGCACCATTGCATTAACGACTGCAATAACGGACAAAGCGGCGAAAGAAAACGAGCCGAAAAGAAGTGACGGAAGCAGAATAACCACATAGTACTCTACTCTTTTGATGTCTTCGATAAAAAGCATCGTGGCAAGCCAGGGCACAATTATCTGCGGCAATACCCATCTGATCATTACAAGATTACTTCTGTACTGAAGCATTATTCCGTCTACAAGCACCCAGTGATAGCTTCCCAGAGAATACATTCTGTCGTTATATACCTGCTTTAATATGTTCTGAGCCAGATTCAGTCCGCCACAGAAAAACAGCATAATAAGCACTGCCGGAATCTGCTTTCTTAGACTGTCCGCCTTTGTAACACGTAAAAGCATTAAATAAGCAAGAATCAGACCTCCTATGCACCATACCGACATGGCAACATTGCTTACTTCAAACGAAGAACACATTTTGCCTATTACCGCAGGCACAAGATACTGTCCGAGATAATAGGTCAGCATGCAGTCATCGAATCTGTCATAATATACAGGCCACGAAGATTTGGTAAGATCCCTCAATACCGCATTATGCTTATACCAGTCTCCTGCCTGAGGAAAAATACCGCCTATTCCAACCACAATACAGATGGTCGTTATCAATGCAACCGCTGTTATTAGCGCCACAGGATGAAGCTTTACATCCTCCGCTTCGTCATCGTCATTCATAAAGGCATCTATATCATACTCGGTGTCCGCATTCTTTCTGCGTATAAAGCTTCTGTCAGAAATATACACATAAACACAGGGAATAAGAATTATGCCCGCAGCAAGGGCATAGTACCACCTGGTATATCCGATCATAAATATCATAATCGGGATATACATGTATAAAAGCGATATTATCTTTAATACTTTTCCGTTCAATCTCATACTCTTATTACCCGCAATATATGCATAAACACGGTCTTTTCCGTGATTCTCTATTTATCCAACTCAATAATAACAGCCGCTATCTCATTATTGCTGTATACTCTTTTACCAAGCTGTAACAGCCTGTCATTATCAATAAAGTTATACTTCTGATATTCTGTCGGTCCGACATATATATACCTTATATCATACTTATCGATTATTCTCTTTGCTTCGTTAATGTCTTCACAGGTATAAACGCTTTCAATCTCCTTCTGTCTGTCGGTTATGATATCCCTGCTGTTATGCCATAACCATTCATGTGTATTCCATCCAAGTACAGTAGGATGTCCGGTTAAAGCAGCGATGAGACACTGAGTTGTATAACTGCCGCCGTCAGCGGTAAGTATTACTTCCTGTCCGTTCGTATTTTCTTCTATCCACTTAACGACATCAGCTTCAGGACCCATATCCGTTAACATTGATGAAGTTGCGTCTATTCCCTTATAATTCCAGCTTTTAACTTCACCGAACCACTGTACACACGCCGTTATAAAGAATCCGCATGTAAATACAAACAATACAAGGGTAACCGCCGTCATCCTCTTAAGCCTTGAGATAAAGAGGATATCCTTAATCGGGTCACTGTCTGCGCTTTTAGCTTTAAGAAGGCGTACGAACACATATCCCATAACAATACCAAGCAGAATAAACGCCTCATACGTCAGTTTAAACATGGTATTGCATCTTGGGAACCCGTCGGAATATATGTCAGCAACATATATTATTTCGGGTAAAAGAGACAGCCCCGCTCCGCAAAGTCCCAAAAGCATTGCAATCATATCACTATTGCCGATCTCCTTCTTTTTCCTGTATTCATATACGGCATAAATAATCAAAAGAATAAGAACCGTAACCGGCAGACCCCAGAGTATCAAAAGCTGGTGAATGTATGAATGCTGCTTACAAAGCTTCACTCCGTTGATCATCTTGTCAAACTTAAGTTCAAAAGGAAGCTTTATCAGGCAGGCAAGCGCAAATACATATATACCCTGTATAAGTGTAAGGACTGCAATCTTCGCAGGTTCTTTCTTTAATCTGATATGGGAATACAGAATAAGACTTCCAGCAACCACGAAATAAATCGGAAGATCCCAGTAATTTGTCATAGCTGAGATTCCGAGCAAAAATCCTATGGCCGTAACCGAAGAATTAAAAATATCCTTTATAAAGCCGTTATCTTTACGTTCATCAGTCGACATCGCATAAGAAACAAGGATGGCAACTATAGTAAGAACCACCATTATATCGACAACATGAGCATGAAGATCCCCGATAAGAAAAGAATACGAAGGAAACTCGGATATCGTTCTGTCTGCCGTATCCTCAGGAATATATCCGATATATCTTGTCGATGAAGCAAACCAGTAAGTCGGCTTTTCTCCGTCAATCCTTAAGATATCCCAAAGCGTTGGAGCAATCTTATAAAACACTACATAGTGCATATTACCGGCAAAGGAAACTGCCGCTGCGGAAATAATACCCGCCACCTTGCTCTTGCTTAAACTCTCGGAGATTAAAAATGTGTACATAACGCAAAGCGCTGCTATCATCGATAGACCGAGCGAATAGCCCTCATTAACCGGAACAAAGCAGATTTTGCAAAGATAAGTTATAAGATAGAGTCCGTAATAATAGTAATTAATGTATTCTCCGGCAGCCCAGACATCAAGCGGCGGCATGAATTCAGTCTTATTAAGCGTAACCATGAACGCATAGTCCATGACTCTCTCAGTCTCCGTAGACGGGATTCTGTGACCCAAAAGCCATGTAAACGCAATAAACAGAGCCAGAAAAATAACTTCGCTTGCAAGCACCGAAATAAATGTCTTCTCACCTATAAGGCCATTAAAAACAGATGCTCCTGCATCATCTGACGCTCCGCTCTTATTAAGATTTATACGATCAAAGAGCAAAAATCCTCCGTAAACCGAAACCGCAGTGATAACACAACATATTATGCTCTGAGCATTTCCGAATTTCATTATATGAAGCGAAGAAAGAAGCCACTGTAAAAATGAAGCTAAGGTAAGACCGATTACCCGTCCGAAAATATAACCTTTACCGTTAAACTTATACAAAAGCTTAAGAGCAAGCGGCAAAGCGCAAAGATTTAATACAAAGCCTCCGAGTTCCCAGCGTAACAGGCTCTGCATATCCTCTCCTATGCTTAAAAACCCGATAACAATCGTAAGCACAAGAATAACCGCAAGGCAACCGACAACAACGTTGTTACGATTGCCCGAACCGGTGAAATCTTCAGTTTTATCGAGAATTCTGTTATCTTCCACGCTGACCTCTGTCTGAATCACTTAGGGTATGAATGTAAATAAACCTGCAGCAACAAGGCCCATTATTATACCGGCCAATACAACACCGCATACAACGGCAACAACGCTCTTTTTAAAATCCATATCAAGTATACTTGCAGCCAGTGTACCCGTCCACGCTCCCGTACCCGGAAGAGGAATGCCTACAAACAAAAACAATGCCCAATACAGACCTCTGCCTGCTTTTGCCTGAAGCTTCTCTCCGCCTTTTTCTCCTTTTTCAAGACAGAACGTAAAGAACTTACCGATTAACTTCTTATCTTTTCCCCACTCCAATACCTTTCTTGCAAAAAGATATATTATCGGAACGGGAATCATATTGCCTATTATTGCTATCACATAACAAAGCGGAATACTTAACGGAACCCCCGCATCCTTAAACCCGATAGCATATGGTATGGCACCTCTCAGTTCGATAAGCGGCACCATTGAAATCAAAAAAACAAGCAGGTAGTGTTTGAAAGTAGTCATATTCCCTCCGTAAATAAATCAGTCACACCGTTATTATATTTTATGTAATCCACAAAATATTGATTTGCCCAATTTGGCAAATGTCAAAATGTATCTTTAAGTATACAAAAAATAAATCAGAATTTTGCAAGTTGAGTTGCAAGATGCATATGGCTAAAGTACCACTTTGGGACGCTTCGGACTAACATCCCTGCATTTTGGCAGGTTTTGTACGCAACGTTCCTGCATTAAAAAGACAACATCTTGTGTTCTCTGCACAGAATTCAATATATTTTACCACAATATCTTCATAATTCACATATCTTTGCAAAAAAAGCCTCGATTTTTCTGCTAAATTGTATATTTGTTAAGATAACTTTATATTTTTCACCCTAAAACTGACTGCAACGGTTTTTATCGATATACAATATATAGATTCGTATACATTATATATTTTTATACATTTTTCTATCGTCTGATACAAAGTTTGTGTTATAATCTTTTCTATGAGTGATGCATATTCATTAATTAATTCAATATGGCTTCCTATTATTTTAGGAGTTTTGTGTGTGGGTTACGGAGTGTATCTTGCAATAACCGGCGACCCGGCAGCAATAAGACGCAAAGAGAAGAATCCGATTTTAAAAAATAAAGAGCGTTATGTTAAGAACGCAATGTGGCTTTTCTTCTTCATGGCACTGGGATGTCTCATAATGGTCCTTATTATTCAATTCCTTAAGGACGACATTGCAGCAACCATCGAATCAATCAGCTGGTTCATTGTATTTGCTATCCTGTGGAAGCGTAACGAAGACAAAAACGGAGCACTTTAACAGTGCTCCGTTCTGTTTTATATTCTCTTAAAACTCTTCTATCTTCCCAAATATGTTACCGAACATCCCGGCACATTCACTATTCCTTCATTCAGGGCTGATTCCGTCCCGTCAACGGATACCGTTCCTATAACACTTAATCCGGAAAAATCTTCTGTCGCGTCTTTCAGACCGACCTCGACTCCTTCTTTGGAAGTATTATATATGATGTATATTGTCTTTTCATCCCACGTTCTTGAAATTACAGCAATATTATCCCTTGTAAGCTCATCCAATATAACACTCTTCCCTCTGGCAATGGCAGGATTTGCGTTTCTTATGCTTAATGCTCTTTTATACAGGTTATAAAGCGATGTTTCATCCTCACACTGTATATCAGCCGGTTCACACTTCTGCGTAATGCCCTCGTCAGCATCAACCGGCCCTTTACACATTCCTGCAGCATCTTTATCAGACCAGTACATAGGAAGGCGCTTGTTTTCATCTTTTGTGCCCGAAGAACTCATCCCAAGTTCTTCCCCGTAATATATAAAAGGCGAACCGGTCATACTAAGCAGCAAAGCCGCCGACATCTTCATTTTATCCGTTTTTCCGTTAAGCACATTGGATACCCTAGGCATATCATGATTCGTAATAAACGGAGCATTTATATACGTCGGATTGCGTTTAGACCTTCCGTCTTCATATTCCACCATTCTCCTTACAAATCTTTCAGCCTTTTCATTGCCTCGCGCCGTCTTGATAATATCGCCCTCCGCCTGTGCAAAGGTAAAATCGAACATGCTGGGCGTATTGCTGTCATAGTACTCTTCTATACTCTGCTCGGAAGCCCATACCTCACTTACCATATATATATCGGGATTTACGGTCTTACAATGCTCATAAAGTTCATTTAATACGGATGCATTGAATTTCGTATCCGTTTCTTCGTAATGCAAAGGTGCATCCATTCTGAAACCGTCTACGCCTTTATCCATCCAGAATGACATGATATCTTTAATCTCATTCATTAGCCTTTGATCCGACAGATTAAGATCCGGCATCTCTGACCAAAAGCTTCCTTCGTAGTAATACTCAGTCCTATCGATTTGATACCATGTGTTATCTTTCTTTTCTTTTGAAAAATGGTAGTAATCTACATACGGACAAATCGCGCTGTCAGGCTCTTCTCCCACATTAAGTCCCCTGAGATAGTCCGTTGCTTCAATAAACCACGGATGCTTTGATGAACTGTGATTTATAACCATGTCAACAATGATATTAATATGTTTATCATGAGCTGCTTTTATCAGGCTCTCAAAGTCCTGCATTGTGCCGTACTCCGGATCAATACTCATATAATCCGTTACATCATACTTATGATATGTCGTTGAAGGGCATACAGGCATAAGCCAAATACCGTTACATCCCAAATCCGCAACGTAATCCAGTTTCTCTTCCACTCCCTTAAGATCGCCTATACCGTCTCCGTCACTGTCATAAAACGAATACACGAATATCTCATAATAATTCCTGTAATTATCATCCACGGCAGCATAAACGGATGCGGAAGAGCTGGCTCTCCCGCATCCTGCAATACATAATGCAATTACCAATAGTACCGAAACAAATTTCTTCATACTTCCGATAAACATACCGTTTGCAATTATTAACCTTTGACGGCTCCTCCGGTAACTCCTTCAACATAGTACTTCTGCAGGCACATGAACAGCACCGTAACAGGTATTGCTACAAGTATACCGCCCGCACAGAATCTGGTGAAATAGCCTTGATAGTCATTGGTCCATACCCATCTGGTCATGGCAACCGCAACGTTGTAACTCTCGTCATGTCCGAATGCAACGTATGAGGCAAATACATAGTCACACCAGGGTGCCATGAAAGCAACAAGCGCGGTATAGATGATAATCGGCTTACTCATGGGAAGCGTCATTGTAAGGAATACTCTTGCCCTTGTAGCCCCGTCTATTCTCGCAGCTTCATCAAGTGCCTTGGGAATTGTATCAAAATATCCCTTACATACGTAATATCCCATACCGGAACTTGCAACACCGACAAGTATAAGTCCGGGAACCGCTCCTGCCTGTGTAAGTCCGAACTGCTTAAGCAAGAAGTACAGACATATCATCGTAAGGAATCCGGGGAACATTCCCAATATGAGCCAGAATCTCATAAGGAAAGTTCTTCCGGTAAATCTCATTCTTGAAAGCGCATAACTTACGCAAAGAACTATGATTGTCTGTAAAGCGGCTACACAGAATGCGATTATTATCGTATTGGTGTACCATTTCAGATAGTTGGTCTGTCCGTTGAACAAAAATCTGTAATTATCAAGCGAGAAATGCTTGGGTATCAGATAATCAACCATTCCGCCGTACTCAACTTTGGGATCATAGCTTCTGAAACTCTGCAGAATCAGTCCCACAAACGGGAATAACCATATGATGCTTATGATAACAAGTAAAACATGTGCTACCGCGTTACCTACGGCTCTTTTCTTCTTATATGATTTAGTCATTATTGGAAGCCCTCCTCGTCCTTAACCGACGGTAAGGTATTGTACACAACAAGTGATACAACAGCCGTCACTATGAATACCATGATACCGATAACCGCAGCCAGCGAATAGTTCGTGTCTGTTACAGTCATCTTATAAAGCCATGTAACGAGCAAATCGGTACTGCCCGCATTCTCCTTAAGGTTAACCGACAGAGGCTTACCCTGTGTCAGCAGGTATATAACGTTAAAGTTATTAAGATTGGCCGTAAACTGTGTTAAGAGGAAAGGTCCTGTAACAAACAGCATATAAGGCAGTGTAATCTTCTTAAACATCTGCCAGCCCGTTGCCCCGTCTATTCTCGCACTCTCATAAAGATCTTCGGGAATATTCATCAACAGGCCCGTAGCAATAAGCATCATGTACGGGATTCCTATCCAGATATTGACAACTATGATGGTTATTCGTGCAAGCTGCGGATTCACCCAGAACTGAATCGGCGAATCAATCCAGCCCCACTTCATCATATATCCGTTTAACAGGCCGTCATTGGCGAAAAGCTTCATGATATAAAGAAGCGATACGAACTGCGGAACCGCAATCGTAAGGACAAGTATCGTTCTCCAAAGCTTTTTAAACTTAACGCCCTTTTTATTAATCAGTATTGCAACTCCGAGTCCTAAGAAATAGTCGATGAATGTTGCAAAAAACGCCCAAATCAAAGTCCACGCAAGAACCTGGATAAATGTACGTCCTATGCCGGACTGTCCGAACGAAAGTAACCTTTTAAAGTTCTCAAATCCCACCCATGTAAAAAGATTTGTAGGCGCCTGATGGTTCTTATCATAGTTGGTAAAAGCCACACAGATCATAAACACTATGGGAAGCACCGTAAATATAAATATTCCGGTTACGGGAAGAGCAAGCAGAGTCTTATCGAAATGCTTGTCAAAAAGGGATGCAAAAACCTCCTTGTTCGTAGGCAGTTTCTTGCCTGCCGCAAGCATCTCCTGTGATTTCACATTGTCCTTTATGTTGATATACCATAACAGAATGAAAAACAGAATAACGAACAACGTCAGTATTCCGAACAAAAGAATCAGGAAACTGTTGTCACCGTATACAGTCTTACGTCCGACTTTCTGAGTTGCCACGGTACCCAATGTATTAAGCTTACCAAAATACTTGCCGCCGAATCCGATAAGATACCATATAAATGCCGCTTCAAGTACAAGAAATGCAACCCCTTTTAATATCTGTCCCCTCAAAAGCTGTCCAAAGCCCAGGATAAGAATTGATAACCTGGTCTTGAAATCCCCTTTTTTGACCGCTTTACCGATGGTCGAGAATATTTCATTTACGCTATTACCCATAATGCCTCCAAAGCAATAAAAACAATTAAGTCCGGCAAAGATTTCTCTGCCGGACTTAATGTCTTTTGATCAATCTATGCTCTATTGAATTATACCACAGATTGAAGTGTTTCTAAATAGTTATCTGACAATTTCAGACCATTACTGTGCATATCCTACACAAGTATCTTCGAATGTCTGAAGTACTGCCATAAGATCCTCATCGCTTGAAACTGAAGAGATCTCACCGTTTCTTACAGAATCGCCAAGTCCTGTTGCAAGTGTCCAGTAATCTGCAGGATACTGGCCCTGAGGAACAGTGAATGCAAGCTGCTGTCCGAGTGCTGCAAGAGCTTCATCAGCCTTTACCTCTGCAGAACCCTGTGCATTTAAGTTAGAAGGACCCCAGCCTACTTCCTTATATCTTGCAAGCTGTACTTCCTCACCTGCAAGGTAGTTAGCTATAGCGTCACATACCTCAAGCTTAAGGTCATCTTCCTGAGGCTTAACACCTAAGAGCTTGAATCCGCCGAAACCGCTCATCTGATATGTCTTGCCGTCAGCGCCTTCGAATGTAGGAAGCTTAGCACAAGCGTAGTTGTCACCGAAAAGTTCCTTTACTGTGCCTGAATCCCATGTTCCGTCTACGATAGCTGCAACATTTGTTGCCTCGCCTGCAGCTGAACCGTTCTGGAAAGCCTTAGAGCCGTTAAGCTCGATCATCTTCTTAAGTGCTACAACACCGGCATCTGATGCATAAGATACATTAGCCTTGGTGAAGTTACCCTGATCGTCTGTCTCATAAGAGAGATCACAACCTGTAGCAAAGAAGAATGCTGTCTGATACCAGCCTGAGTTGATCTCCATGTAGAAGCTCTTGCCTGCTGCTTCGCAGTCTGCAAGGATACCTTCAAGAGTAGAAGGATCTGAAACAACACTCTTATCATAATATAAGAAGTAACCGTTATCTGATGTTAAAGGATAAGCATAAAGTGTGCTTCCTACTGTAGCTGCGCCAACAGCACCTGCATCGTTCTGAGACTTTACTGCATCTACGTTCTCAGGAGCAACTTCTTCAAGAGCACCTGCTGTAACGAGACGAGCGATCTGGTCCTGTGCGAAAGCGTAAATATCCGCACCACCCTGTACGTCTGTGATCATGTTTCCTGCTGCATCACCTTCACCAACGGGCTCAACAGTAACTGTGTATCCGCTGTACTGGGGATTTGCTGCCATGAAATCAGCAACCTTTGCATTGGTAAAATCAACAACTGCATCAGCAACCCAGATTTTGATCTCGCCTGTTCCGAAATCTTCAACTGCTTCGGTTGCATCAGCTACAGCGTCTGCTACATCTTCAACAGCTTCTGCAACCTGAGCTGTATCAACGCCTGCATCGTTGGCTGCATCAACTGCTGCTGAAGCTGCCTGCTCGGCACCGCCACATGCTGCAAGGCCAAGAACCATTGCTGCAGAAAGCAGTACTGCTAAAACTTTCTTCTTCATAACTTTTTCCTCCTTAAATATTTCCATTTTTCTGGAAAACGTTTTCATATCACTTAATACTATAATCAGCGCGAACATTTTTGTCAACAGGAATTTTCAAAAGAAAGAAAACATAAAGAAAAACACCGGTTAAACCGATGTTTTTCTGATCATGTTGATATATGCTTTTACTTTCTCGTTGTTGATGAACTCCTCAACCTGTTTCTGGTTGACTATCCGGGCTCCAATGAGCAGGTGTCCATCCTCGTCTACCGTCCGAATGACCTTGGCTTCAAACTGAGCCACCGCATCCTCGTTAACGCCCGTGACCATTATGGTATCATCGACCTTTATCGGGTGCCTGACCTCGTCTACCTGAACAACTATCCCGATACCTGTCTCGCTGACATTTACGATGTCACCGTTCATCTCAACGTTATCTATGTATATCAGACACTGCAATCTGAGGTTGACCCTCGAATATACACGTCTTTCACCCGAAAACAAAGCCTCAATATCCATCTCTATCCCCTTTTCCTAAGCTAAATACCTTCTCTGCCTAAGCAGATACTTACTTTGGTATTGTACCTTAATTCGGTCAGCAATGTCAATTTGGCTTTGTTTATCGGGCGGCTTTCTGCCGCAGACTATACAGACAGTTTATTGTCCATTATCCATGCCGTAGCAAAATACATGAGCACGGTAGGGATCACATATAATCCGCTGACGGTCAGTGCTGTCTTCACATCATAGATATCGCTGTCGATAGGAAGCTTGTTAAATATATAGCCTACCAGTATGCTGATAGCGATAAAAATGATGAGGCTCAAAAGGCCATTGAACTTCTTGCCGTTAAAGAACGTAGCGGAAAGAACGATCGCAAAGAAAGCAGTCACTACCGAGAACAGCCATGAAGACAATATCGACAGAGCAGTTGCAAACAGTGTTGCCGCCGAAATGTCCGCAATTTCGGAAAACATGAGCCTTATCACTTCAAAAAACTCTTCTATCTCTCCGAATTTCTGTGATACAAGCATCAGATCCAGGCTTCCCAGAGCTGCAAAGAACATCCCTATGATAAAGATCGAAAGACCGCACTCTATAACCTTGGCTCCAAGTATCTTATAGCTGCTGTTGGGTGTCATAAAAAGCATGTAGCTCTGTTTTGTATTAAGATCATTTCTTAACAGGATGATACTGTATATTCCGATAACGATTACGCCTACTGATGCTGTAGTAAACAGAAGTCCCGCACCGATTCCCAAGGGGGCATCAAATTCCCCGTATAGCCCTATGAGGAAGACAATCTCCAGAACCGCGGTAAGTGCCAGAATTATGGCTTTTACGCCAAATGTTTTACGAAATTCATATTTTAACAGATTAAGCATTAGTATTCACCTCCTGCATGTCCGAAAATCTCTCTGTATTTATCTGCCAGGGATAATCCCTCACTCTGTCTGAGTTCTTCAATATTGAAGATTCCTGCTAGTCTGGCATCCTTAATGAAGTTAGCAGAATCAACGAATGATTCGAGTTCTTCAACCAGATGGCTGGAGATAATGAGCATATTATCCTCTCTGGCATTCTCTATCATAGTCTTCATAACATCATCTCTGGCTATGAGGTCTATTCCGTTAAGGGGTTCATCCAGCAGATATACTTTAGCTTCTCTGGCCATGGTCACTGCTACCTTGAGCTTAGCCATCATACCTGATGAGAGTGTCTTGGTCTTTGTGGAACGGTCGAGCTCCATTCTGTTTAACATCATGTGATATTTGTCCATCGAAAAATCATCAAAGAAATCCTGATAATATTTTCCAACACCCTCGATCGTCATCCAATCATAAAAGTAAGGCTCTGTTGCCATATAGGCGATCTCCCTGCGGCTCGGGATCCCGATTGGAGCTCCGTTATACATCACATATCCGGATGTAGGCTTTATAAGGCCTGTAACCATCTTCATCCATGTGGTTTTGCCGCTTCCGTTAGGCCCTAAGAGCGCGTAGATATGTCCGGGTTCGAGCTTCATGGAGATATTGTCTACGGCGGTCTTGCCTATAAATTTTTTGGTAATTTCAATACTTTCCAACATAATATCTATCCCTTTCTCATAATAAACTGTCTGTAAGTCCTGGCGTTACGTGTGATCACGTATCATATCGATCGCTTCTTCGTTTGACATTCCAAGTTTTCTTATACTGATCAGAAAATCATCCAAAGCATTCTGCGCCATCTCTTTTTTGAACTTCTCGATCATCGAAGTATCTTCGGTCACGTAAGTTCCCATTCCTCTTTTGGTAAAGCAGGCACCCTGCGCTTCAAGTTCCTGATATACCCTTGCGGAGGTATTCGGATTAATGGTGTACTTAACGGCCAGGTCCCTTCCGGACGGGAGCTTTTCACCGCATTTAAGATTACCGGTCACTATATCCGCTTTGATGGCATTCACGACCTGCAGGTAAATAGGTGTCTTTGAGTCGTACTGCATATCGTATCCTCCTTCTTATTATTTCGTACATACCGACTCCGTCTGTATCACTGTACTATCTAGATAGTACACTAGTGTTATAATGCTGTCAAGTACTTTTTTGAAAATTTTTTACGAAAAAAGGGCTACCGTA
>JAEEGJ010005973.1_pt1 | contig 37245 bp, 30 predicted proteins | sample 8958761 | NCBI WGS metagenome assembly JAEEGJ01 (sample SAMN16246546, study PRJNA631951) | gut metagenome | biome: gut microbiome; feature: rumen; material: RS-attached | host: Bos | place: Iran: Karaj | collected 2018-10
ATCCTTTATACAGATGAAGGCGACCGTTTCAACCTTAAGAGCAAGCTCAGCCAGATCACAGGCATCATGAAGCTCATCGAGGGCGGCGTTTTATGCCACGCAAAGATCGCATGCTCTGACCCTGATGATGAGGCAATGCTGTTCAGGCTCAATCTTTTCGGAAAGATCGAAGAAGAAAACAACTGAGAGGATACTAAGGCTTAAGCCTTGACCTTTCTTTATCAACATTTGAAAAGCCAGAAAAGACCCCGCGTTAGTCAGTAGCGCGGGGTCTTAACATTTTTATGATTTATTTTCTTTCGTCAAGCGGAACGTAATCCACTCTGTCCTGAACGCAGCGGTATGCCGGACGTATGATCTTGCCGTGACCGTTAAGCTCTTCAAGTCTGTGCGCTGACCAACCGGATATGCGGGCGATGGCGAACAGGGGAGTGTAGAGCTCGAGCGGAAGTCCGAGCATCGAGTAAACGAAACCGCTGTAGAAGTCGATGTTGGCGGAAACTCCCTTGTAGATATGTCTTTCGGCTGCGATAAGCTCTGCCGCAAGGCGCTCGACCTTTTCGTAGAACCTGAATTCTGCGCTTCGGCCTTTTTCGGCTGACAGCTCGCGTACATAGTTCTTGAAGATCTGGGCTCTCGGATCCGAGATCGAATATACTGCGTGGCCCATTCCGTAGATAACTCCGGTACGGTCGAATGCGTCCTTGTGAAGGATGCGCTCAAGATATCTGAGGATCTCGTCGTCATCTTCCCAGTCGTTAACGGCCTTCTTGATCTCTTTGAACATCTTGACGACTGCGATATTGGCACCGCCGTGTTTGGGACCCTTGAGAGAGCAAAGTGAAGCTGCAACGGAAGAATACGTATCGGTTCCTGAACTTGTAACAACATGCGTGGTAAACGTGGAGTTGTTACCGCCGCCGTGCTCTGCGTGCAGGATGAGAGAAACGTCAAGAATCTTCGCTTCGAGCGGAGTGAACTTGTTGTCTGACCTGAGCATGTAGAGGATATTCTCGGCAGTGGAGAGACCCTGCTTGGGACGGTGAACTATGAGCGAATCCCTGTCGAGGTAGTACTTCATTGCATCGTAGCTGTGTACTGCGATCTGAGGGAAGATGGATATAAGCTCGAGCGATTGTCTCAAAACGTTCGGAATCGATACATCCATCGGCTGATAATCGTATGCATAGAGGTTTAATACCGCGCGTGCGATATTGTTCATGAGGTCGGAAGAAGGCTTCTGCATGATTACGTCACGGAAGAAGTTCTTGGGCATTCTTGACCTGGAATCTGCAAGGATGTTGCAGAAATTATGAAGCTGATCCTTTGTCGGGAGTTTTCCGAAAAGAAGCAGATATGTTGCTTCTTCGAACCCGAAATGCATGTCTTCGCCCTGGCCTGCGATGAGGTCTTTTACGTTGATGCCGCGGTAGAAGAGTTCACCTTCGGCGGGTACGGTCTTACCGTCAACCGTTTCGGTGGCTTTGATCTCTGAAATGCGTGTAAGACCGGTGAGAACGCCCTTTCCGTTGAGGTCACGGAGTCCTCTTTTTACGTCATACTGAGAATAGAGATCGACATCGATCTCGTTAGCGGCACAGATTTTTGCCAGTTTTTCGATCTCGGGCGTGATCTTTGAGTAGCTGTTGTTTGTTGGCATGACAGTTCTCCTTGATTTGCGTCTGTTGTCAGAAAGCTTGCAAAAATATAAATAACTCAACTATTTTAGAAGATTTTAAACGGGTTTTCAATTGATATTATCAAATGAGGAAGCCGCCGTTTACGCCGATGATCTGTCCGGTGATAAAAGATGCGGAGCCGGAAGATAAGTAAAACAGGGCTTTTGCGACGTCTTCAGGAGAGCCGAGCCTGCCAAGCGGAGTTTCTTCTTTGAGTTCATCCAGGTCTTCAGACGAATAGTCTTTGAGCATGTCGGTTTCAATGACTCCGGGAGATACCGCATTAACACGGATCCCGGAAGGACCGAGTTCTTTGGCAAGAGACTTCACATACGCGTCGACGGCGCCCTTGCTTGCCGAATAGAGTGCTTCACATGAAGCGCCGGCCTGTCCCCACATTGAGGAAACTGCGGTGATAACGCCGCTCTTACGGGATACCATGCCCGGTATTACTGCGTTTGCGAGATTGAAAAGGCCCCCGAAATTTGTGTCCATGACTTTCCTGTAATCACTTGCTCCGAAATCCTGAGCAAGTCCTTTAACGGAAATGCCGGCATTGGAGATAAGGCAGTCTATGGGGCCGAAACGCTGTTCGGCTTCGCGTACTGCGGAAGTAACGCTTTCGGGATCCGATACATCGCATCTGATCTTGCAGATGACATCGCTCATGTCAGGTACTGTCGAATTATAAAGACAGGTGACAGACCACCCGTTTTCCGCGAATAGAAGGACGGCAGATCTGCCTATCCCTCTTGAACCTCCTGATATAAGTACATGCGACATATAAGTCACCCCTAGGACTAATTTGTTATATTATAACCCTTTCACAAGTTCCTGCTTTACTTTATAATAGCAACGTTTGAATGGAGGATACACCATGGCAATAGATGAGAACAAGAAGAAAGCTGTCAAGGACAGCGCTGAATCCGTAAAGGAAGAAGAGGCTGAAAAGGCACTGTTCTCTGAAGAAGAGGCGGAACTTTCTTCTGAAGATACTGAAGCAACAGCAGAAACCGATGATCCCGAAACAGAAATATCCGAAGCTGAAGAAACTGAGGATTCATCTGAAGAAGAGGAAGATGAGGAAGAAGAGAAGTCCGCGCCCAAGGCTAAGAAAGATCCTGTTCCTGCGATCATGATCGTCCTTATCTACGCGATTATAATCGGCGCGATCCTGTTCTATGTTATCCCGACGGTCTGCACGCCTTCTTTCGGATACACTCTTGAAGAGTTCAACAACAAACTTGATAAGACAGACATTTCCACACGTATGCAGTCGCAGTACACGACTCTTACGCCCCAGTTCAAGCTTGTCGACAAGAATTCCATCAAAGAGATCTGGAGCATCAAGGGTGAGATTGAGCCTGAATATCAGGCAAAACTCAACGCAAGATTCAAGCCTTTCGTAAAGACATACGCAGCTACAGAGGAACTCGAGAATGTTCTCGTTGAAGCTAATACCAGGATTACTGACGGTCAGCTTACGAGAATGTGCGTTTACTGCACTTATGACAATTCCCATCTGTCCATGATGATGGTTCATTTCGGTGCAGTTCTCTGTACTTTTGCAGACGTTCCTTTTACCAGTGCGGTATCGATCCTCATGGACACCGCTGCTGTATCCAACAAGGAAGGTCTTTACACGGCAAGAGGCGACATAGCATTCAAGCTTTCAGTAGAGAACATTGCGGGCCAGCAGGCTTACATGAAGCTTGAGATCGTGCCGCTCAAGTCTCTGAAGCCCGAGAAGATCAAGACAACTCTGCCTGTTGAGACAGCTGCTCACGCTGGTGAAACAACAGCTTCCGCAGCAGAGACGACAGCCACAGCAACTGAATCCACAACAGCTTCATCTGCAGCCTGATCCGCTGAAACAATAAAAAGCCAACAAAAAACCGCCTTCAGCTTGAAGGCGGTTTTGATTTGGCAGGGGTAGTAGGAATCGGACCCACATCAAAGGTTTTGGAGACCCTCGTTTTACCACTAAACTATACCCCTGTAAAACGTTAGATAGTTTAATCGTTGGTTTGCACTATGTCAAGGTTAATGGTAACATTTGTCCATTCGTATTATAAATAATAAAAGGAGCGATCGATATGAAACTTGCTGTTATCGGTACCGGCAACATGGGCAAGGCTCTTCTTGGCGGATTCATCAGGGGAGGAGCTGTTAAGGCTTCGGAGGCTTATTGCTTTGACGTAAGGCTCGAGGCTATGGATGCATGCGCAAAAGAACTCGGATGCAATACTGCGGGAAGCGTTCAGACATGCGTTCAGGATGCTGACTATGTTCTCATGGCTGTAAAGCCCCAGCATTTCGATCCCGCCCTTGCTGATGTCAGTGAGTGTCTCAAGGACGGTGCTATCGTTCTTTCTATCGCTGCTGCGGTTACCTGCGACAGGATCTCAGGAATCTTAGGAAGCGGAAGGAAGTTCGTCAGGATCATGCCCAACACACCCGCACAGGTTGGCTGCGGCGTTTCAGCCGTTTGCCCCGTCGGACTTTCTGAAGATGAGACAAAGTTCGTAAAAGAACTTCTTGATACATGCGGCACATCGATCCTTTGCGACGAGAAGACACTCGATGCCATCGGATGCGTATCCGGAACAGGTCCTGCTTATGTCATGCTCTTCATCGAAGCAATGGCAGATGCAGCGGTAAGCCTCGGAATCAAGCGTGATGACGCGCTCAAGATCGCCGCAGGCACTGTAATGGGTTCAGGCAAGCTCTGCCTTGATACGGGAACGAATCCCGCTGTTCTTAAGGACATGGTCTGCTCACCCGGAGGAACAACTATCGCAGGCGTTATGGCGCTTGAAGAGAACGGTTTCCGCAATGCAGTCATCAAGTCTGTAACAGCTGCTTACGACAAGACACTCATCATGCAGGGCAGGAAATAACCGCAGATGGGCGCATTGACGGACGTAACCATTTACACTGACGGCGCATGCTCAGGCAATCCGGGACCTGGAGGCTGGGCTGCGATCCTTATCGTCGGAAACTACAAAAAGGAGCTTTCCGGCGGTGAGGCCAACACCACGAACAACAGGATGGAACTTGCCGGAGTCATAAACGGACTCCGTGCTCTGACACGTCCATGCAACGTTACGATCTACAGTGACAGCGCATATGTCGTAAATGCTTTCAATCAGAATTGGATCGGCAAATGGATGACAAACGGCTGGAAGAACAGCGCCAAGGCTGAAGTTGCCAATTCTGATCTCTGGAAAGAGCTCGCGGTCCTTACCGCAACTCACAAGGTCACTTTCAGTAAGGTCAAAGGCCATGCTGATGACGAGCTCAACAACAGATGTGATGAGCTTGCAGTGGCTGAAAGCCGAAAATTCAAATAAAGAGGCGATACTAAGGAATGGGAAGAATAGATTGTTCTGACGACATGCTCTTTGAGAAGACGGTGTCTAAAGAAACAAAGTTTACCGGTAAGGTTTTCGAGGTCGAAGTTAAGACTATTACTACACCTGAAGGCGCAACCAGCCACAGGGAGATAGTCAAGCATAACGGCGGCTGTGCGATACTTCCCGTTGATAATGAGCTGAACTGCTATTTTGTTAAACAGTTCAGGAGCCCTTTCGAGACAGTCATGACCGAAGCTCCCGCCGGTAAGGTTGAACCCGGTGAAGAGCCTCTTATGTGCGCAACGAGGGAGATCACCGAGGAGACAGGTTTTACGGCAGGGAAGATAGAGCATGTCGGCAGAATGGCCGCCACGCCCGGTTACTGCTCCGAGATCATCAATCTGTATATTGCCAGTGACCTTAAGTTTACGGGCGGAAACCCCGATGCAAACGAATATCTGAGAACAGTAAAATGTCCGCTAAAATCTGCTCTTGAAATGGCTGAAAGCGGTAAAATAGAAGATGCGAAAACGCTTGTGCTTATCTACAAAGCAGCCAGGAGGTTCGGCATTTGAGCAGGTTTGAGAACAAAAAGGAAATGGTCGGTCTGGTGCTGTTCTTTGTGGCAGCAGCCATTATCCTCATTTTCTACCTGCCGGTAAGTCTGACAGGAATCATCGGTAGTTTCGTAAAGACCGTATTTTTCGGTCTTATCGGCTGCATGGCTTATGCCATTCCGCTCTACATTCTTTATGCTGCGCTTGATGTCTTTTTCGAAAAGAGACAGGGCGTATCAAGTGTCAGAGTCAGGTCAGTCATACTGCTCCTCGTAAGCTTTTCAGCGCTCCTCGCAATGATGACGATGGATTTCGATTACTTAAGGGAGATAAGCACCCTTGAAGACGGTAAGGTATCTGCAATTAAAGCATTGGGCACTCTCTGGGAATCGGGCGGCAATCAGGCTCTGATCTGCAGGCCTGGCTCTCCCACGGTATTTCCGGGCGGAATAATCGGAGGTTCGATTGCTGTTGCACTCAACGAAGTTACCGGAAAGATCATTGCTATCCTCGCCAACATCGTTTTCATAATCACACAGATAATCCTTGTTTTCCGCGTATCTCTCAAGGCTACTGCCAAGAAGACTTATAAGGCCATCAGCACTGCATCCAACAAGGTCTATAAGACTGTTGTTTCAAAGAACAATACACGCAGGAACGACCCTGCTTATTCGATCTATTCAGGCAAGGAATCATTTAACCGTCCGGCAGGAAGACCTCAGCCTCAGGGCTCACGTCCCAAGAGCGGAGCTGCGATCATTTACGGTGATAACAGCGCACCTGCGACTTCTATTATTCCTGCAAAGAGCCGCATGCCTGCCAGCACATCGGCAAAGCCTCTCGGTCCTTCGCCTTACGGCAGGCCGGATGCTTTCGATTCCACGCTTCCTATCGACAGCAGGACCGGATTTGTCGATGTCGCAAGGATGACAGGTGATGCAAATGCCGCGGGCAGGACAGATCCTAACAAGCTCACTTATAACGAGAAGGAATACAACGTAAGAGACGGTGAGTCTCCTGCGGCAAACTTCGAATATACTGCCGATGCAGTCACCATTCCCGGAATGATGAACAGGAAGCAGCCCAAGGTTCCTGATTTCCTTGACCTTGACCGCAAAGAACCTGATTTCTATGATCTTACGCAGGATGACGTCAGACCTAAGTCTTACAGGAATGATTCTTACGAAGATTCCGCTAATCCTTATGAGGTTGACGACGATACCGAAGGTACAGGCTACAACTATACCGATGAGGCTGAACGCAGGATAAGACGTCCTGAAGTCGATCCCGGTATCCTGGGACAGGCTGAAAGTGAAGAGACCGGCGATTTCGTTATGCCTTCCGCATCACCTGCGCCTAAGAAACGCACTCCTGCACCTGCTCCCGCAAACGGTCGCATTACCATCAATGCAGGAACAGAAGATACTGAAAACTTCTCCAGGACTGAAGGCAGGATAATGAAGACTGCTGAAGGTTCTTCTAATTCAAAGAATCCCGGAATTGAGTTCACTGCCGAAACACAGGAGCGCGAGAAGGCCAAGAAAGCCCGCGACAGCAGGCTCAGGAAATATATTCCTGCTCCTACGAATCTTCTTTCACCTGATGAGGTCCAGCGCGATGCAGGCAACAAAGACGCCATGCTGCGCGAGAAGGCATATAAGCTTGAGGATGCACTCAGAAGCTTCGGCATCGAGGCTGAGGTCAAGAACATTACTCACGGACCTGCGATTACCAGATTTGAACTTACTCTCAAGGTAGGAACTAAAGTTTCAAGAGTCACGCAGCTTGAGAACGACATCAAGCTCGCTATGGCTGCGGTCTCCATAAGAATTGAGGCGCCTATCCCCGGAAAGAGTGCGATCGGAATCGAGATCCCGAATGACAAGCCTACTGCTGTTCATTTGAGGGGGCTTGTTGAGACCAAGGAATTCAAGGCTTCAACGCCTCTCACTGTTGCTCTCGGACGTGATATCCCTGGCAGACCGATCTACTGCGACCTTGCAAAGATGCCGCATCTCATGATTGCCGGTTCCACAGGTTCGGGTAAATCAGTATGTATCAACTCGATCCTTACGAGTATCCTCGTACATACATCTCCCAAGGATGTCCGCATGATCCTCGTCGATCCTAAGGTCGTTGAGCTTGCGGTTTATAATGGCATTCCTCATCTCATCATGCCGGTCATTACTGACCCTAAAAAGGCTGCTGCCGCTCTTAACTGGGCCGTAGTTGAGATGCAGAGAAGATATAAACTCTTTGCTGAAGGCCAGGTCAGAAACATCAGCGGCTTCAATGAGAAGTATGCAAACGATCCTACGGTCGAGCATCTGCCGTTCATCGTTCTTGTAATCGACGAGCTTGCAGAACTCATGAGCGTTGCCGCAAAGGAAGTCGAGACTTATATCTCGCGTCTCGCCGCACTTGCAAGAGCTGCGGGAATCCATCTGCTTATCGCAACGCAGAGACCTTCCGTTGACGTCATCACGGGTGTCATCAAGGCTAACATCGGTTCTAGGATCGCGTTCGCCGTTACATCCGGTGTCGACTCAAAGACAATTCTCGATCATGTCGGTGCTGAGAAACTCTTAGGTAAGGGCGACATGCTCTATGCTCCGATGAGCGCTCCCCAGCCTGTCAGAGGCCAGGGTGCATTCCTTAAGGACGAAGAGGTTGAGGTAGTCGTTGAATATCTCAAGAACAAATACGGTTCGATGTATGACGAAGACATCATCAACGAGATCGACCGTACCGCAGAAGGCGCTGAGAGCGGCGGAATGGCTGACGGTGCATCGGGCGGAGGATCAGGTGATTCAAGCGATCTTTTCGAGCAGGCAGTTGAGACTGTAATCGAAAACGGAAGCGCATCCGTGTCAGTTCTTCAGAGACGACTCGGTATAGGTTATCCCCGTGCTGCACGTCTTATCGATGAACTTGAGAAGAAGCAGATCATCGGACCTTTCGAGGGCAGCAAGCCCCGTAAGATCCTCGTTACCAAGACCGAGTGGCTTGAGATGAAGTCGAGGAACAGCTGATATGACCGATAATGCTGTTTGCGCCGTAAAACTGTTTAAAGAATCCGGTAAGACCTTCGGGTTTGCCGAGAGCCTTACAGGAGGAATGATCTCTTCGGAGATAGTAGGCGTTCCCGGTGCATCAGAGGTATTTAAAGGTTCAGTGGTTTCTTATACGAATGACGTTAAGATGAATGTTCTCGGAGTGCCTTCGTTTGTTATCGAAGAGCATACCGAAGTATCCGCTGAGTGCGCAGAGGCAATGGCCGAAGGCGTATGCAGCGTTATAGGATGTGAATTCGGAGTGGCTGTCACGGGTATAGCGGGACCTACCGGAGATCTCCCGGGAAAACCTGTAGGAACAGTCTATTTCGGATATCACGGCAACGGCAGGACAGGTTCGTTCAGACGTAATTTCGAAGGCGACCGTCTTGAGATCAGAAAGAAAACAGCAGAGTGCGCGATCGAAACGCTGATCGCTGCTTTGGAAGGGAAGATATAAGTGGCAGAGAGTACTTCAGGTAAACCTGCAGCGCAGCAAACAAAAAAGAAGGGCATGAGCTTCGGATTATCCGCGCTCATTGTCGGCATAGGCCTGATCATAACCAAGGCTTCAGGTCTTTTACGAGACATTATCGTTTCCGACAGGTTCGGAGTCGATCCCGCAACCGCAGATATCTACCGTGATGCGTTTACGCTTTCTTTTACGATCCCTGATCTGTTCTACAACCTTCTTGTAGGCGGTGCCATTTATTCGACCGTTGCTCCTTATCTTTCAGCACAGCTGGCGACAGGAAATGAGAAGAAGGGCGTAAGAACGGTAAGCATCTTTATATCTGTCGTATCCGTCGTCATGATCTTTTTCTGTTCACTGGGTACGGTGTTTTCTGAACAGTTCTACTCACTTTATGCGCTGAACAAGAACACCAATCCCATCACGCTTCAGCTTGCGGCACAGGCATCCAAGCTCCTTTTCCCGCAGATCTTTTTCATCATGCTCGCGGCGCTTTGCAACGGTGTTTTGAATTCGTACAGAAGATTTACCATCACTTCATTCGGTCCGGTCATCTATAACATTCTTGTTCTTGCTGCAATTGCCGTATTCGGAGGTCAGACACAGCAAAGGCTCATGATGACCACCGGAGGCATACTTGTATCCGCGATCATCTACTTCATTTGCCAGTACCTTTTCGGATTCAAGCAGATGAAGCAGTTCAGGTTCAATTTCAATCCTGTTGACAAGGAGTTCATTGCGCTTTTCAAGAGAGCGATACCGATCCTCATTTCCGCATCGATCACGCAGATCAATATCGTTGTTCTTAATTTCTTCGCCAACAGTTTCGATAAGGGAAGCATATACGGTTACCGCAATGCATCTACCATCTGGCAGATTCCTTATTCTGTTTTCGTTGTTGCGATCACAACCGTTATGACGCCTCAGCTGGCTGGTGACTACGGCTCGAATAAGATGGAGGATTGCTCCAAGCTTCTTTCCAAATCAATGAAGAACGCTCTTTTCCTGTCGATCCCTTCGGCAGCATTCATAGCGGTAATGAATCTCGATGTCGTAAAGGCAATCTACCAGTGGTCATCGAGATATACCGATAAGAACGCAAATACGGCAGCCGTATTCCTTTTGGGCTTCTCGTCAGCGATAATCACTGCCGCTGTAATCCACGTGTTCAATCAGGCATTCTATGCGATCGGTCAGACCAGGATACCGCTTCTGGCAGGCATCGTGGGACTGGTGCTCAATCCGATCTTCTGCATCTTATTCATCAATCTCGGGATCGGACCTCTGTCACTTTCTTTTGCATATTCCGCAACAAACTTCTGCCAGATGATCCTTCTGTCAGTCCTTTACTGCAAGCGCAAAGAACTCGCACCTCACGGCATCGTGAACTTCCTTATAAAATCGTTTATAGCAGCCGGAGTTATGGCAGCCGTATGCTTCGTATTTGATAAGTTTTTTCCCGGACACGGACGCAAGATACAGCAGCTCATGATCTTCGGAGCGAAGGGCATCACGGCCGTAATCATTTATTTCCTCATAGCGATCCTGCTCAAAATGGAGGAAGCGAATTTCTGGATCACGAAGTTCAAGGGAAGGCTCGGCAAAGGCTCGAAGAAATCCGCTTCATAAGATATTAGTTTTTTGGAGGTACCTGACATGAACGAGAACATTTTCACCCGCAACGAGAAGTTGGCTCAGAAGGTTATCAAGGGCCTCGAATCGCGTAACATGACAGGTTACTATGCTTCGTCTGCTGAAGAAGCAAAGAAGATCGCTCTCGACCTTATTCCGGAAGGATCATCCGTTACAATGGGCGGCGGCATGAGCGTACATGAGATCGGTCTTGTAGAAGCACTGAAGAACGGAAACTACAATTTCATCGACAGGGATGCTGCAACGGACAAACGTGCTGCAATGCTCGCGGCATACGATGCTGATTTCTTCCTTTCAAGCTGCAATGCGATAACTGAAGACGGCATCATGATCAACATCGACGGAAATTCCAACAGAGTATCTGCAATCTGCCAGGGACCCAAAAAGGTTCTTTTTATAGTAGGTATGAATAAGGTGTGCGGTGATGTTGACGGTGCGATGAAGAGGGCACGCAATGTAGCTGCTCCCATAAACGCACAGAGATTCGGACTCAACACACCTTGCTCGAAGACAGGATCATGTTTTGACTGCAAGTCACCGGACACGATATGCTGCCAGTTCCTCATGACGCGTTTTTCCAGACACGAAGGCAGGATCCATGTGATCCTCGTGAACGATTCACTCGGATTCTGAGTAATATTATGTAATTTTCTTTAAGAAACGGCAGGATGGTTCCTGCCTTTTTTGTCGGTAATTGTCGGTTTATCCCCGAAAAGCCCTTAAAACAATATGTTCTGATTTGTCGGAAATTGTACCATTATTGTCGCACTTAATCTGTTGACAAAAGTGTATCATAACAATAGAATTAACTCATAAATAAGAACAAATGTTCAACACATTGATTGGAGGCTTTTATGGCTAAGAGTAAGAATTCAACGAAGAGCGCCGTTGCGCCCGTACAGGATCAGAGCGAGCGCAGGAAGGCTCTTGACGCCGCAATGGCGCAGATAGAGAAGCAGTTCGGTCAGGGAGCCGTCATGAGGCTCGGCGATCAGACCCACATCGATATTGAGACTATTCCGACCGGTGCACTTACACTTGATATCGCTCTCGGTATCGGCGGACTTCCCAGAGGAAGGATCGTAGAGATCTATGGACCTGAATCTTCAGGTAAGACAACAGTAGCGCTTCACTGCGTTGCAGAGGCTCAGAAGCAGGGCGGCACATGCGCATTCATCGATGCAGAGCATGCTCTTGATGCAAACTACGCAGCTAATATCGGTGTAGACATTGATAACCTTCTCCTTTCTCAGCCTGATACAGGTGAACAGGCTCTCGAGATCTGCGAGACACTCGTACGCAGCGGCTGCATTGATGTTGTAGTCATCGACTCCGTAGCAGCACTCGTTCCGAGGGCTGAAATCGAGGGCGAGATGGGTGACTCTCATGTAGGTCTTCAGGCAAGGCTCATGAGCCAGGCTTTGAGAAAGCTCGCACCTGTTGTTGCTAAATCAAATACCATCTGCATCTTCATCAACCAGCTCCGTGAGAAGGTCGGTGTCATGTTCGGTAACCCTGAGACCACTCCGGGCGGCCGTGCGCTCAAGTTCTATGCTTCTGTAAGACTTGACGTAAGAAAGACAGAGACTCTCCGTAACGGCACTGATGTTATCGGTAACCATACAAGAGTTAAGGTCGTTAAGAATAAGGTTGCACCCCCGTTCAAGGAAGCTGAATTCGATATCCTCTATGGTAAGGGCGTATCTTCTGAAGGATGCATTCTCGATCTTGCTGTTGAGAACAACATCGTTGATAAGAGCGGATCCTGGTTTGCTTATAAAGGCAATAAGATCGCTCAGGGCCGTGATGCTGCAAAGACATATCTTGTCGAACATCCTGACGTAAGAGAAGAGATCGAGACTCTCGTAAGAGAATCTTATATGCCCGCAGAGGATGATGATGCAGATTCAGCAGCACCCGCTTCTGCAGCAGATAAGGCAGCCGCTCCTGAAACAGAAGAGGATGACGATATCCTCGGAATCGATATCTGATAACTGATGTCTGCCGGAACTGTCTTTATCAGGCGGTTCCGGCAGAACTGTTTCTATGCATATGAGTGAAAATGAAATCAAAGAAGCTGTTTCCTGTGGCATAAGGCACATAGGGACCGGCATATATTCATCAGGAAAGATCCTCGTATATCTCGGCAACAAAGGTTATGACGAGTCTGTTTGCTATGCAGCAGTGAAGGAACTCGTGAATACCGGATACATTGATGACCGCAGAGCTGCGAAGAAGGTACTTGCCGCGCGTTCAGGCAAAAAGCAGGAGAGCAGGAACTATATGCTCCAGCGGCTGCTCGAAGCGGGTATTAATTCAGAGATTTCTGAAGACATAGTTGCCGGATTGGACAGCGATGTTGATACTTGCAAGAGCCTGTTTGAGGCTAATTTCGGTGCGCCTGAAGAAGGTTATTCAGACAGGGAAGATGAGTTCAGCAAGCTTGCTCAATTGAGAGGATACGGTATAGAGACTTCAAGGAAGGCTTTCAGAATATATCTGGATTCAATCTGATATTCTTTTTTCGTTTGCGTGCGCGTAAAGCAACAGTGACGGTTTCTGCTTAAGGATTTCGTCCCAGTCGTTCCTTAGTGCGACATTGTCTTTATATGCATCAAGATATTCCAGCGGTTCAAGATCTCCGAGGATAAAGGATCCGTCGCTTAAAGATACATATATGCTGTCTTTACTGTGACTTTCTGTTGATCCTATATTTCCGTCAATGCCTAAAGAGGCAAGGAAAGAGCGGGCATCGTCAAAACTTAAGATCAATGCTTTGCTCTCATCAATCGGCTTATAGTTCAGATGCGGTTCTCTTGCGAATATTGAATCAGAGTAATGAACATGATCAACCTGTGATTCCATGATGATTAGCTTTACGCCCTGTTCCATCAACTCGCTTACAAGACCGATGTGATCGGGATGATAGTGCGTTGCCAAAACGTAGTTGATATCAGACACCTTTATGCCGAGCTCCTTTATCGCTTTGTAGAAAGCGGGAAGGGTACCGGTATAGTCTGTGTCTATCAGCAGGTTCGCCTTTGTTCCTCTTATCAGGAACGTGTTTGTGTTTCCGTATCTTATTTTGGTTATCATGCTTTTTATTCCGGAGTTATTCTATTGCCTCAATAGTATATATCCTGGAACCGAAATCCGGATAATAACTTACATTTTCGTTATATCCGGTGCCTGCAAAACTGTTCTTTAAATGAACGCCGGCATACATGATTGCATCGCCGTACATGATGTGTTCTTCGGGTTCTGAATGCATCTTGACGTATTTGGCGATCATCGCATGCATAAAGCTGTCCTGCTTTACATGGAACGGAGCTACGTAGTTTACAAGACCGCCGAAATTGCGGATGTCGAAGTCAAGCTTCCTCCCTCTGAACCTGTACTTGAATCCTTCTTCGAGTCCCTTGGGATAAATGATCCTCCATTTTGTGTTCGGATGGGTCAGAAGACGCATGGTCATTGTCAGAGCTTTCTTTCTGTCAGGTGATACAACTGTCCAGGTAATGTCGTTCCCCGAAAGAGAATCCAGAACACTGATCCCGGAAGAACCGAGAGTATCACCGTCAGCGGATGCGGTGTCATTAAGGGAACTGCCTCTGTAGAAGCGTCCGTGCTGCAGTACTTCGCGGTACTTTTTATAGAACTCGATCTGTGCATTGATCGCTGCCAGATCAGATTTGCTCATGTCGCAGAGATTGCATTCGTAACCTAATGTGCCGAATGCCGCGACGTTGAATCTTGTTTCGAGCGGAGTGCGCCTTAATGTCTGATGATTGGGAACATCGGATACATGTGCCGTCACGCAGCTCATCGGATAACCGTAACTGTAACCGTTTTGGATCTCAACTCGTGCGACGGCATCCGTGTCATCGCTTGCCCAGATCTGAGGGAAGAAGGAGAGGATGCCGAGATCGAATCTGTTGCCACCGGATGCGCAGCCTTCAAAGAGAATGTTAGGGAACTCTTTTGTAAGCGTTCTCATTACGCGGTATACACCGAGAATGTATCTGTGAAACACTTCGCCCTGTCTGTCCGCGGGAAGCGCCTGTGAAAAGACATCCGTGAATATGCGGTTCATGTCCCATTTGACGTAGGAGATGTCTGCGGAAGAGAAGACACTTCGCATTGATTCGATAATGTAGTCCTGAACGTCTTTTCTGGTGAAGTCCAGGATCATCTGGTTTCTTCCGGTGGAATGCTTCTTGCCCGGTATCTTTACGGCCCAGTCAGGGTGGGCTCTGAAAAGATCAGAGTCCTCGTTTACCATCTCGGGTTCGACCCATATGCCGAAATCAAGACCTAATGCCTTAACCTTATCGCATAAGCCTTTTATGCCGTGCGGAAGTTTCTTTTTATTCGGATACCAGTCGCCGAGCGAGCAGCTGTCGTTGTCACGTTTACCGAACCATCCGTCATCCATGACGAACAGTTCTATGCCAACGCTTTTGGCTTTCCTGGCAAGACGGAGGAGCTTGCTTTCACTGATGTCGAAATAAGCTGCTTCCCATGAATTCAGGAGAACTGGCCGAAGACGCTCCTTCCACGAACCGCGGAGAATGTGGCCTGATACGAAATCGTGCATCTGTCCGCTCTGTCCGTTAAATCCTGAAGAAGAAAAAGTCATGACGGCTTCAGGACTTTCAAAGGAATCTCCTTTTGAAAGCTTCCATGAGAAGCCTTCCGGATTGATCCCCGATATGAATCTGACTTTACCGTGAGGTGTTCTTTCGACTGATTCGTAGTGGTTGCCGCTGTAGACGAGGTTAAAGCCCCAGCAGTCACCGTAATCTTCGGTCGTGCCTCTTTTTGAGATCATGACGAACGGGTTTGCACGGCTTGAAGAAGAACCTGTGACCGAAGAATTGACAAGCTTTGCGGTCCTTACTGACATGTCGGTCTTTTTCATCTCGCGTGCCCATGCACCCGTAAAAGTCGTAAAGACATAGTCGCCTGGATCAAAGTCTATCTGTGTGCTCATTATCCTGCTGATCGTGACAGATGAATCGCCTGCGTTCCTTACAACGGAATAGCGGGTGATGATGTCGCAGGAAGGGTATACCGTATAGACAAGATCCAGTGCAAGACTGTTCTCGCTGTCGAAAAGGCTTACCGTCAGGATCTCTGCGTCTTCACCGTAAGATCTCGGAAGATCATCTTCAGCTTCGTCAGCAACTGCTCTTCCTTTGCTCTGAGCATGTGATACATACAGAAAATCAGATGTTCTGCTTCCGTCGGAATTGATGATCCCGATGAACGGTTCTCTGACATCGCCTTTGCCGTAAGAACTCATTTCAAGACGTACGTCTTCAAGCGTGAAGTTTCCGGTTTCCTTTGAGGGAACGGCAGTGCAGCCTGCCGGAAATTCAAGATGTTCGGCAAGACCGTCTTCGTTATCCAGATGGATCTTTCTGCCGTAATACAGATGTTCTATGTGGCCGGAAGGGAGTACCTTCATCGCATAAGTCGTATGAGCGGTATCGAGCACGAATAACGGCTCTTTTTCGCCGGTTATTGAAATCATAAGATCAACTCCTTGCTTTCAGTTCAGCCGAGATCTCTTCGAGCTTCTTATCTGTAAGTATATACTTTGCTCTGAATACCAACAAAGCGATAACGAGAACAATTACGGGAGCGAGTGTCATGACGAGCCTGAGACCTAAGACGGACGAGTCGGAGATCTTGGTTGCGGCACCGCTTGCGATGTCTTTAAGATTCTTTATCAGCATGCTTGCAGTGACTGAACCTGAAGGATCTGACTGGATGCTGAATATCGAAAGGCATATGGACGCGACGAATGCGGCAATGCCTGATGCGAGTTTAACGACGAATGTCTGCATCGAGAAGATGACTGATTCGTCTCTTCTGTTGTTCTTGAGTTCGCCGTAATCAACGGTGTTGGCGAGGAAGATGGTAACGATGACGTTGAGAATTCCTACTGCCGACATGATGAGGAAACCGGGTACGAGGAAAGGATACAGATGCTTTGTTCCGGTAAGTGCGAGGACAAGCAGTATCACATAACCGATTATCGCGGTGTAAACGGCAATATAGAAGATCTTCAGCGTGTTGAATGCTTTTCTTAGGAGAGGGAAGAAGGCCATCATTGCCAGGATCTGCATGGCGCCTACAAATGTGTTGAACTGAGTGTAGTTACGCTGCCAGTTCGTGCCTGCGAGATCGTATTTGAAGAAGTAGATCAGAAGATTTGATGTGATGTATGTCGCCGTGTTTACGAGGATGATGGTTAGCACGATGGTCATGGCCTGATCGTTCTGGAGGAGTGCTGAGAACATCTGCTTTACGGAAGCAGTTTCCATGTCAACTGAGGACTTTTCCTTAATGCAGATGCATGTGATCGTAATGAAGATCACGAATAGGATGCCGATGATGATCGAGAAATATCTGAAGCCGACGCGCTCGATCTCCAATGTTGATTCCATCGTGACCGAACCTGAGAGAACGTCTGCGCCTTTGAGTTCATCATACAGAGCCTGATCAGCGTAGAAGACGATGACTGAGGAGTTGGTATCGTTGCCGTTATCAGCGTATTTCGCCGTGGCTTTCTTTATTTCTTTGCCGTTCAATGTGGCATCGATCCTTGCATTGTCGGAATTCATTGTGAGAACGCCTTCGATCACGTTGTCTCCGTCCTGAACGTCAACACCTTCGAAGATCTTCTCGGCGCCTGTGAGTTCGAGCTTGAGATCTGTTTTGTCGCTTGCAAAAGAAACCATTTCGGATGTCGGGTCGCCATCCTTGTCGGTGAGTACGACATATGCTTCGATCGATGAATAGCTTGACGTGTAAGTAACTGTTCTTGTTGGGACTTTTCTTTCCACTAATGCATTGCCGAGACCTGCTACGCACATGACGGTGAGGATGGTGACGACTGCGGAGCCCACTCCTGCACATGACCTTGCGAGAGCTGAGAGACCTTCACGCTCTTTGCCGCCTTCTGTGAAAGCAGGGATCATTGACCAATAGGGGATGTCCATCATGGTGTATGTTACGCCCCAGAGGATGTATGTTATTGCCGCGTAAGCAACGAGTCCCTTTGCGTTGAGTGCCGGAGGGGCAGAGAACATGACGATCAGGACAGCGGCGTTTGTTATTGTTCCGATCATGAGCCAGGGACGGAACTTGCCCCATTTTGTACGGGTCTTGGCTACTACAAATCCCATGATGGGATCGTTGAATGCGTCAAAGACTCTGGCAATGAGGAGGATGATTCCCATCGCGATCGCGCTTACTCCCATGATGTCCTGGAAATAATACAGGATGTAGGAAGCTGACAGCATGTAGACCATGTCCTTGCCGACAGCGCCTATTCCGTAAGCGAACTTTTCTGCGCCTTTAAGGCCTTTTTTCGTTTCCATACAGTTTCTCCTTTCGGTCCGCTTACTTCTGTTCTTTCATGTTCATCGCGAGTTCTACAACTTTGTAAGCTCCGTCATAGATACCGATCTGCTTGTTGCGTATTATGTTTTCACACATGGATCTGAGAGTCGTTTTGTCTTCCATGAAGAGTTCCGTCATCTGAAGCGTGTGGGGAATGTCTCTGCATTCCAGCGTGCCGTCGCCGATCTCTGCCGAATGGATCGCACCCCACTGTTCATGTCCGCCGATCCTCTTGATGAAGAGCTTTGGAACAGGGTAGTAGGCGAGTTCTGAAGGCTTTGTTACGAGAACGTCGCAGGACCTCATAAGAAGATTCGTTGCATAAACTGCTTCGAAGATGTTTTCGTGGCAGAAGAGGTGGATGCCTTCTACATCACCGTCCAAAGCTTCGTTTGCGAATGCTGTTGTCTCAGTCCAGTTGTTGAAATGGGTCTTAGTGAACTCTTCCATGCCGGGGCACATTTTCTTCAGGTCTTCCCAGACATTCATGTAATCACCGATGTTTACGTAGAGTGCAGCTTTATTTGCTTTTATCTTTGGCATAAGACTGTTGATGATCGCAGCGAAGATCTCTTTCTGGGCACCCGCACCGCCGATGGTCAAAAGGAATCTCATCGGCTTGCCGGAGTCCTTGCGTTCGATTCTCTTTCTGCAGTCTTCTTCAATGTTGGAGACAAGTTCGTGATCTATGAAATGTCCGACACACTTCAGGCTGTCCTCATCCATCGGCTTTAATATTCTGTTCTTGTCCATACCGTTGCAGATCCGGTAACCCTGATATACCTGATGGGTCTGCACCGCATGGATGCTGCCTTCTGCGAAGTGGAGTGCCATTGCCCAATTGTCGGGAATGGCATTAACGACATGCTTCATTCCTGCGTGAAGAGCGGCCTGGGCGGGCCAGACGTGTGTTGCCACGACCGGGATATCCTTGGGAACGTTTGCGTAAACGGGAGCCATGAGTTCTGCGTTTTTCTGGTCGGCAGCGTTGTATGAAAGCTGTCTGAAACCTTCGTAGTTAAGAGGTTCCCAGACTATCTTGTTGAAAAGCCTGCTTTTCTGCGAGAGTCTTGAACCTGTTGAGTACAGATCATTCTGCGCGGAAATGACTTTGGTGCAGGTGGTCTGCTTATAGGAATTGAGATCCATCCAGTAAGGCTTATAGCCTAAATGGTTCGCTGCAGAAGCGATCGCCATCGAGATTCTGTAATGCCCGAATCCCATTCTGATGTTGCCGACGATGATGCCTTTGTCCGTGTCAAAACCTTCGCATGTGCCGGCGGGAGCCTGGCCGATCGCCACGTTCTGAACGCCTAAAATGTCACCGATGTATTCATTGGGAACGACACATGCCGAATAATCGGCATTGCTGTCGTCACCGAATTTCCTTAAGTATTTGGCTTTGGATCTTGCTGCCTTTTTCTGGACTGAAGAAGGCATCTCATTTCCGAATATCACGGCAGATCTGTCCATGGTTTTGCTCCTTTCGGATCAGTGAACGGTGATGCCGTCCATTATGATTTCCACTATCTGGTTCAGTGCGTCAACGTATTTGATCTTGTTCTTTTTGAGAATGTCTCCTGAAAGGAGGTTTTCGAGGGAAGACTCCAGCATCAGCTTTATCAGGACAACATCGGCATCCTGGCGGATCACTCCTTCGTCTTTTCCTTTTTCGAAAAGCTCTATTGTTGTTTCCCATCCTGTCTCAAGTCTTCTTTGGATCTTCTTATAGACCTTGGGATGTTTTTCCTGCAGGGGAGCGAGCTCAGAGTAGTTGATGCCGCTGTATTTTTCGGGCATGGCAGCGAGAAGTTTTTTAAGCTTGTCAGGTGTCGCGAGGGAGGAGTCACCCGCGATTTCGTTTTCTCTTTCTTTGATCTGGTCGAAAACATAATCGACCATTACGCTGAACAGATCGTCTTTGCTCTCGAATTCCTTATAGATGGTCTTCTTGCTGATCGACATTTCCGTTGCTATATCGGCCATCGTCAGCTTAATGCCTTTGCGGTTGAATACGACGATCGTGGCATCAAGGATCCTGTTCCTTAATTCATTGTCATTATTAGTCATGTATATCCTCCGTAACTTATTGAAATCATCTCTGCTGACGGAAACGCAAAATAGCAAAACGGGTTTCCTGACCTAATGATAACAGTTTGAATCAGGCATTTCCTGCGAATATGGAAACCCGAATATACAAATTAGGTTTCCGTTTGTTGTGCAAATAACGCATGCAATTTTTGTCGCTTGTTTTGCCGGGTAAACATATAATTTGATTACAGGGTGAAATAAACCGGAGGTGCGCCGTGACAGACTTAAGTTCAGTAGACTTTAAAGATATATATTGTTCCGATGAAATTGCGGCACTGCAGCCGGAAAGATACTCCAAAGCAGTAAGCTCTTTTCTCGGTTCGTTCGGAGGAATTAAGGAAGATATAAGGATCTTTTCCGCGCCCGGAAGGACCGAGATCGGAGGCAACCACACCGACCACCAGAGAGGTGAGGTGCTTGCAGCTTCCGTGAATAAGGATGCGATCGCGATTGTACGCAGGACTGCCGGAGATGAGATACGCGTCAACGCTGAAGGATTTGATCCTGTGATGATCAGGACGGACGATCTCGGCGTAAAACCCGAAGAGAAGACTACGACAGCTTCGCTCGTCAGAGGCGTTGCCGCAGCGCTTTCCGGCAGGGGCTATAACATTGGCCCATTTGATGCGTACATAACAAGTGATGTTCTCATTGGTGCAGGACTTTCTTCATCTGCTGCATTTGAAACACTCATCGGAACAGTCATTTCAGGTCTGTTTAATGAGTCAAAGATAGACCCGGTTACAATAGCCATGGCCGGTCAGGAAGCAGAGAATAAACACTTCGGAAAACCCTGCGGACTGATGGACCAGATGGCGAGTTCTGTCGGCAATCTTGTCTATATAGATTTCAGGGATCCTGCTGATCCTGTTGTAAGGAAAGTGGACTTTGATCTCGAAAAGAGCGGATATGTTCTCTGCATAACGGATACCAAAGGATCGCATGCCGACCTTACGCATGAATATGCCGCCATACCACAGGAGATGACCAAGGTTGCGCAGCTCTTAGGGCAGGATAAGTTAAGGGATGTGACGCCGGACATGATACTGGATAACATCGGTAAGCTCAGAGAAGAAGCAGGTGACCGTGCGGTATTAAGAACGGTGCATTTCGTGGAGGAGACAAAACGCGCGAGGGAAGAGGCGGATGCACTTGCCCGCGGAGAAGTGAAGAGTTTCATAAAGCTGGTCAAGGCATCAGGTAACTCTTCTTTCAAGTATCTTCAGAATGTTTATTCAAATTCCGACGTTACCGTTCAGAACATGTCGCTCGCGCTGGCATTCAGCGATTCGTTCCTTGGTGAGGATGAAGCGGCGAGAGTTCACGGCGGCGGATTCGCGGGAACGGTCCAGGCATTTGTGAGAAAAGACAACGCTCCAGGATATAAGGAGCTTATGGATAAGATCTTCGGCAAAGGCGCATGTGAGATCTTAAGCATAAGAAAGTACGGCGGAATGGAGATGTAAGGAGTATTTATGTCTGATAATTCAAAGATCTGCAATTATATTACCGAGCTGGTAAACTATGCCGTCAAGAACGGCATCTGTGATGAACTTGACAGGACCTTCATGATCAATTCACTTATGGCGGCCTGCGGTGTGAAAGAGTATCTGGCACCGGCTGAAGAACTGCCGGAAAGAGAACTCCATCTGATCTTAGAAGACATTATCGATTACGCTCTTGAAGCGGGCGTTCTTGAGAGTGATTCTGCCGCGAATAAAGATCTTTTCGATACAAAGCTCATGGGAATACTTACTCCGCCGCCGTCGGTTGTCATAGGAACGTTCTATGCGCTTTATGAGGATGATCCTAAGATCGCAACTGACTGGTATTACGACTTTTCGCGCAATACAAATTACATCAGGAATGACCGCATAGCCAAAGACATGAAATGGACTGCTCCGACTGAATACGGTGACATCGATATCACCATAAATCTCAGCAAGCCCGAAAAGGACCCGAGAGACATAGCGGCTGCAGGAAAGGCAAAGAGCACTTCCTATCCGAAATGTCTTCTCTGCCCGGAGAACGAAGGCTTTGAAGGGAGCCTTACGCATCCGGCGAGACAGAACCACAGGATAATCCCGGTCGAGCTTGAAGGAGACGCGTACTATCTTCAGTATTCGCCTTACGTTTATTACAACGAGCACTGCATAATCCTGAATAAAGAACATATTCCGATGAAGATCGATAAGGGGACCTTTGCAAAGCTCCTTTCGTTCACCGAAAAGTTCCCGCACTATACTGCCGGGTCCAATTCGGACATACCGATAGTCGGAGGGTCTATCTTAAGTCACGATCACTTCCAGGGCGGCTGCTATGAGTTCCCGATGGCACGTGCGGAATATGAAGAGATGTTCACCATAAAAGGATTCGAAGACATAACTGCGGGTATCGTAAAGTGGCCCATGTCGGTCATAAGGCTTCAGAGTGAAGACAGAGCCAGAGTTGCCGATTGCGCAGACCTGATCCTGAACAGGTGGATAGGGTATAACGATGAGGATGCCTTCATAACCGCATATACCGAAGACGGTGTTAGGCATAACGCGATAACCCCCATCGCAAGAAGAACATCTGACATGCGTTATGAACTTGATCTTGTCCTTCGTAACAACATAACGACGGATGAACACCCGATGGGTGTTTTCCATCCGCATGAGGAATACCATCACATCAAGAAAGAGAATATCGGTCTTATCGAAGTAATGGGACTTGCGGTCCTTCCGGCAAGACTCAAGTCTGAGATGTCACAGATTGCCGATGCAATACTTAACGGAGATGATATATCTTCGATCGAAAGCATAGCCAAGCATGCCAAATGGGTTTCTGAATGGCGCGGAAACTATGAATTAAATGACAGAGAGCAGATCGAAGATGTGCTTAAAACAGAGATAGGAAAAGTCTTTGCGAAAGTTCTCGAGTGCTCGGGTGTTTTCAAGCGGGATGAAAAGGGCAGGGAAGCTTTCAGAAGGTTTACCGGGACTTTGTACTGATCCTGGTGACCATATATCTTGTCCTTTCAAACAGGACTTTGTAATCATCACCGTCATGGTAGTCACCGAAATCGATTGAGACGATGGAGAAAGTGACATCCGTATCTGCAGGGATGTTTTCCTTTGCTTTGACATAGTCCGTGAGATCTTTGTAGAAGCCTTTGTTTATGTCGATGAACCTGATTGCAAGATCGTCGTAGACTTCGTTGCCTGGCGTGATCTGGATCTCGAAACGCTCATTTTCTCGTTGATGTTGTCAGCGCCTTCGTTCATCTGTCCCTCCTCAAAAACTGTCCTATACCGGTATCCTAACGCAGTGATTTTCGAAACCCAAGAGAAATATATCGAATATCGATAAATAATCATGTTTTGTTGAGAAAAGGAAACATGACAGGAAAGCCGCGGCCTTATTTGTTATAATGCCTACATTATGGATACGAATACTGAAAAAAATAAGAACATTAAGATCACGCTCATTGCTTTGGGGTGCTCGAAGAACCTGGTCGACTGCGAAAACATGTCGACCTGCCTTAAGACTGCAGGTTATGACGTCATAAATGACGTTCCTGAATCGGATATCGTCGTCATAAACACTTGCGGATTCATCGAGTCGGCAAAGAAGGAGGCGATAGATGCCATCCTGAACGTGGCTGACTATAAAGCACCGAACGGCAATGTTAAGAAGATCATCGTTTCAGGCTGCCTTTCGCAGAGATATCCCGAGGATATCCTCAAAGAGCTTCCTGAAGTCGATGCTGTCCTTGGAACTGCCCATTACGGTGATATCGTAGACGTTGTCTCAAAGCTCGCAGGTGAATTCGATAAGGAATCCGAGAAGATCAACCTTACGACGGGTGTCGGTGGCTATAAGCATCTTGTAAAAGAAAGAGAGATCTCCACGGAGGCTTATGCGTGGCTTAAGATAGGTGAGGGATGCCTTAACCGGTGTTCTTTCTGCGCGATCCCGCTTATCAGGGGGAACTTCGTATCAAGACCCATGGAAGACATCGTGGAAGAGGCGAAGCTCCTGGCTTCAAAAGGAATCAAAGAGATTGTTCTCGCCGCACAGGATACGACCAATTACGGCATAGAGCTTTATAAGGAGAGAAGTCTTACTAAGCTTTTAAAGAGTCTTTCTGAGATCGAAGGCATAGAGCTCATCCGTGTAATGTACGGTTACATGGATGGCATTACTCCCGATCTGATCGAAGAGATCGCCAATAATCCTAAGGTTGCCCACTATCTTGATATTCCCATCCAGCACGGCTGTAACAAGATCCTTAAGGCCATGCACAGAAGGGATACAGCAGAACTCATCACTTCAAGGCTTGAGATGATCAGGAAGGCGATCCCTGACTGCATCATCAGGACTACGGTAATGGTGGGATTCCCCGGTGAGACGGAAGAGGACTTCATTGAACTTAAGGAAAACCTTAAAAAGTGGAAGTTTGACCGTCTGGGCTGCTTTATGTTCTCACCTGAAGAGGGAACAAAGGCATACGACATGCCTGACCAGATCGATGAGGAGACCAAGCAGAGAAGATATGACGAGATCTATGAGCTTCAGAGGCAGATCTCCTCTGAACAGTCTCAGAAGCGCCTCGGTACGGTGACCAGGGTAAATGTCTGCTCCGTATCCGATGACGGCATATTCTATATCGGCAGGAGTTATGGTGAGTCGCCCGAGGTCGATCCGGTCATTTACATCGCCTCACAGCAGGAAGAACTCAGGATAGGGGACTTCGTTGATGTTAAGATCGTTGACTGCTCGGATGATTTTGACATGACTGCCGTAACAATTGACGGAAACTGAAATTCGGTTATTATATTCGTGTCAAAATTATTGATGTCAGGTGCATATTAATGAATTTACCTAATAAATTATCTTTAATGAGGATCATTCTGGTCCCTGTAACCGTTCTTTTCATGCTGCCGATAAACCTGTTCGGATGGCAGCCTGAGGGATGGAACAACTTTGTCACCAACAACGGAATGATAGTCGCGGCGATCGTATTCATCGCTGCTTCGCTGACCGATATGTTGGACGGTAAGATCGCCCGCAAGTACAATCTGATCACCGATCTCGGCAAGTTCCTTGATGCTCTTGCAGACAAGATCCTCGTTATCAGCGTCATGATCGCTTTTGTAGAGCTCAGAAGGTTCTCGGCTTGGCTTCTCATCATCGTTATTCTCAGAGAGTTTGCGATCTCCGGTATCCGCATGATCGCTGCTTCAAAAAATGACGTCATTGCCGCAAGGATGATAGGCAAGGTCAAGACCGCAACACAGATGGTAGCCATCTCATATCTCATGTTCGAACCGCTCCTTCTTAAGATCTTCGGATTCGGTTTCACGGGTTATGCAAACCTTCAGACCAACGTCATTACCATTATCGGAGACGTCCTCCTGGGAATCAGCATGGTAATGGTCGTTGTTTCAGGAGTGGATTACATTATTAAGGGAAAGAAGTACCTCAAAGGCTGATTCTCAAAAAACTTCGATAATCAAAATATACTATTGACAAAACAGGTAACATACATTAAAAACAGATTTGTGGATTGAGTTAATCATTCATCTAATTATACGGAGGAAATATTTATGACAAACGAAGAACTTTTTAACAGCATCAAGAGAATGATCGTTGACCAGCTCGGTGTTGATGAGGATACAATCTCTGAGGATTCATCCTTTGTTGATGATCTCAATGCTGATTCTCTCGATATGGTAGAGCTCGTTATGGCTATGGAGCAGGAATTCGACATCGAGATCCCTGATGATGTTGCTGAGAAGGTAGTCACAGTTAAGGATGCTGTTGAGTACATCCAGAACCTCACAGAAGGCTGATATAAAGCTTCTGGCTTACTAATTAGTTAAGTACTGCGGCTGGATGCGTGATCTTCATGCATTCAGCCGTTTGATTATAAGGCACTAACATGAACACGGATTTTTCTGAATTTGAAAAGAAACTGGGATATGTCTTCAACGACAAATCCCTTCTTGAGACCGCGTTCACACACACCACTTATGTTTTCGAACAGGGTGGCGGACACTGGGAATCCAATCAGAGACTTGAGTTTATCGGCGACGCGGTGGGCGACCTTGTTGTAGGCCGCATGCTGTACGAGATGAACCCGACGGCTGATGAGGGGTATCTTTCCAAGATGCGCAGCATCTCTGTCTGTGAAAGGTCTTTTGCCGAGGCGGCAAGGAAGCTCGAGATGGGCAAGTTCCTGCTTTTGGGCAAGGGCGAGGAAATGACAGGCGGAAGAGACAAGGATTCCACGCTCGCTGACTGCTTTGAGGCAGTAATAGCGGCAGTGTATTTTGACGGCGGGTTTGAAAAGGCCAGAGAAGTAATCACGAGAAATCTTTCCGAGACGGTCAGGAAGGCCGTAGACGGAGAGATCTTTCTTGACTACAAGAGCAGGCTCCTTGAACTGGCACAGATGCGCGGTAACAGCCATACGATCAGGTTTGAGACCGTTGCGGAAAGAGGACCGGCGCACATGCGCGAGTTTGATGTCGAGGTTTATGCCGATGACATCCTGCTTGCAACGGCTACCGGACACAGTAAAAAGGACGCGGAGCAGAAATGCGCCGCCGAAGCGGTGAGGATCTACCGCGAGAAGTTCCCGGAAGGCAGTCAGGATAATTAATGTATCTTAAGAAACTTGAATTACAGGGTTTTAAATCATTTCCTGAATACACCTGCATAGAGTTCGACAAGGGCATTACTGCCGTTGTCGGACCGAACGGAAGCGGCAAGTCGAACGTAACCGACGCCGTCAGGTGGGTCCTGGGCGAACAGAGCGTCAGGCAGCTTCGCGGCGGCAAGATGGAAGACGTCATCTTCAACGGCACATCCACGAGAAAGCCGATGAACTACGCAGAGGTTACCATCACCTTTGATAACTCCGACAAGTTCGTCGATTACGATTTTCCCGAGATCTGCCTTACCAGAAGGCTTTACAGGTCAGGTGAATCCGAATACCAGATAAATAAGGTCAACTGCAGGCTCAAGGACATTACGGGCCTGTTCCTTGATACGGGTCTCGGCAAGGACGGTTATTCAATTGTCGGACAGGGTAGAGTCGACGAGATCCTTTCAAGCAAGTCAGAAGACAGGCGCCGCGTTATGGAAGAGGCGTCCGGAATCGTTAAATACAAGGTCCGCAAGGAAGAAGCGGAGAGAAAACTCAATTCCACTGAGCAGAACCTCCTTCGTATAAACGACATCTTAGGCGAACTCGAAGAACGCAAAGGCCCTCTTGAAGAACAGGCCGGAAAAGCAAAGCAGTACAATGCTGCCTATGAGGAGATGAAGCTCCTTGAGACTTCGCTTCTCGTTCACAGGATCAACGAGGCGGAAAAGGCCATGGGTGATTCCGCTACGCTCAAGGATACCCTCGAGGCAGAGATCAAAGAGCAGCAGGACAATTACCTCGAACTTCGAAAGAACAACCAGGCTGTGATCAATAAGGTTGAGGAACTCGACGATAAGATCGAGGAGGAAAGACAGGCCCTTTCCGACCTGAGCGAGAAAGAGCACGACCTCGTTATAGATAAGAAGGTCTCCGAGGAAAGACTCAAGCAGACCGAGTCGCAGATCAGCGAGTACGAGTCTGATAAAGAAGCTATGCTCGAGCGCATTGAGACGCTCAAGGCTGACCTTAACGAGAAGAACGAACATGCTGCAGAACTCCTGAATGAAGCTAATGAGGCACGCAAGGAGAGCGAGAAGATCGCTGTAGAGAAGGAAGAAGCCCAGAAGCAGTATGAAGAGCAGAATAAGGGATTGGACGAGATAGGTGCAAACCTCAAGGCCAAGACTGACGAGCTCTATGAGACAAGAAGAAGAATAGACGAATTAAAAGCGCAGATCAGCGCCATAGATGACAGGATCAAGGCTTTGGGCGATGAGCGTCAGGCTGCCATAGAGAGCGGCAAGGAGCTTGCTGAAAGCCTGAAAGAGGCTGACGCCAGATGGCGTGACATGAAGCTCAAGACTTCCGAAGTCAAGAAAGACATCGACGAGCGCAACAAGAAGCTTGAAGAGCTGCACGGCAGACAGGTCGAGCTCAACAAGTTCTTCGACAAGTACAACAGGGAGCTTTCCGCTGAAGAGGCAAGACTCAAGACCTTAAAGGACCTGGAGCGCCTTAAGGAAGGCTACCAGGAATCAGTAAGGAAGCTTTCTGATGAAGCTGCCGCAAACAAGCATGTAAAGAGCCTCATCGTAGGCATCGTGGGAGATCTCATCGAGAGTGATCCCAAATATGCGGTCGCCATCGAGACGGCTCTTGGAACTGCCATCAACAACGTTGTCACAAAGAGTGAAGCGGATGCCGCAGAACTCATCGACGTATTAAAGACAAAGCATCTGGGAAGAGTTACTTTCCTCCCGATCGAGAACATAAAGGCCCGTCCGATAGACGATAAGACAAAGTCACAGGCATCGCGCATCAATGGCTATATCGGCATCGCATCCGAACTGGTCAGATATGACAATGACCTTTCCAGCATCATTTCCAACCTTTTGGGAAGGATAATCGTTGCTGACAACCTCGACAATGCCAGAAAGATCGCCTATGAGACCGGAAGGAGCGTTAAGGTAATGACGCTTGAAGGCGACTCGGTCAATCCGGGCGGTTCCCTTACGGGCGGCAGCCTCAGGAGAAATGACCGCAGCGGCGGAATCCTTGGAAGACAGAAGGAGATCGAAAAGCTTACCGCATCAGTCAAATCCCTCGAGGAGAAGCTCTCCGATTCCGAAGAACAGCGCCAGGAGATCGATGATGATCTCGGTACACTTGAGCGTGAACTTGCACAGCTCGGCGAACAGCTCAAGTATTTCCAGCTTGAGGAAGTCAAGGCCGAGAGCGATTACCGCAATACCGAGACAAGGACCGAAGAGAATAAGAAGGCCGTCGAAAAGTGCGAAAGCGACAGCCTTGAGATCTCAGAAAACCGCTTGAGAATGGCAGGTGACGCTGAAGAACTCGAGGCTATCGAGAAGGAAATACAGTCAGATCTCGCAGAGTTCGAGGACAGCGTTGCCGAGATCGAGGAACGTTCCAAGGCGTTTGCCGAAAAGACGCAGGCTCTGACCGACAGGCTTTCTGCTGCTGTCTCACTTTCGGAAAGAAAGATCACTGAGCGCAACGGTACTCTTGAACTTGCCGAACACATCAAGGGTCAGATCGAAGAGGTCAAGACTACGATCAAGAACCGCGAAGAAGAGGCTAAGGACATAACGAAGCGTTCCGGAGAGATCACCAGGGAGATCGAAGTCTGCGAAAAGGAGATCGAGAAGACACTGGCACTCGAGAAGGTCTGCGAGGAAAAGATCGCAGCTCTTAATGAGGAGAGAAGCAAGCTCAACAGTGAGATGTCGACTTTTGCCGACAGGCTCTCACAGGCAAGCTCTTCGATAAGCTCTCTCGAGCAGAAGCTCAACAGCCATGTCGCCAAGTACGACAAGTACATCTTCGAGATCGATACCGACAAGAATAAGCTCTGGGAAGACTATTCCGTAACATATGACAACATAAAGGACAGTGTCCAGCCCGTCGAAAAGCCGGCTGAGCAGGGCAAGCGCATTTCAACGCTCAAGAATGTAATCAGGCAGCTCGGAACCGTAAACCTCAACGCTCTTGAGGAATACAGGGAGCTTTCCGAGCGTCTGGATTTCATGACCGGCCAGAGAGATGACATCGAGGCTGCAAAGAAGGACCTCGAAAACGTCATCGCTGATCTCACCGAGAACATGAAGAAGGAGTTCACGGAGCACTTTACGATAATCAACGAGAACTTCAAGAGAGTCTTTACGGACCTCTTCGGAGGCGGTACAGCCGAGATAATCCTCGATGACGAGAACGACGTCCTCGGATGCAACATTGACATCAAGGCCCAGCCGCCCGGAAAGAAGCTTCAGACACTTTCGCTCCTTTCGGGAGGTGAGAGATGTCTTACAGCCATCGGCCTTCTTTTCGCCATCTTAGAGCTCAGACCTTCGCCTTTCGTCATCCTGGACGAAGTCGAGGCCGCTCTCGATGACGTCAACATTTCACGTTTCACGGACTTCGTCAGAAGGCATTCGGACAAGTCGCAGTTCATCATGGTTACCCACAGAAAGGGAACGATGGAGGCATGCGATCAGATGTACGGTGTCACGATGGCAGAGCGCGGAGTCTCGAAAATTCTTTCAATGGAGCTTAGATAATGGGAATCTTAGATATCTTCAAAAAGGGACTTGAAAACACAAGAAATTTCTTTGCGGGCGGATTTACGAAGATCGCTGCCAGCACAGGACATTTTGATGAGGATATGTTGGATGAGCTTGAAGAGCTCATGATCCGTGCAGACTGCGGAGTTCCCGCTTCTGAAGACATCATCACGCGTGTCAAAGAGGATATCAAGAAGACCGGCAATGACAGCCACGATGCAGTTTTGGGCTCTGTCAGGACTAGGATGACCGAGATCTTAGGCGATAAGTCTGTTCTCGAGATAGTTCCCGGCAAGCTCAACATCGTTCTCATGATCGGCGTTAACGGAACGGGTAAGACCACAACCGCAGGAAAACTCGCTTTAAGATGGAAGAATGAAGGCAAAAGGGTCATCCTTGGTGCCGCTGACACTTTCCGTGCCGCAGCCGTTGACCAGCTCAAGGCATGGGGAGAGAGGACCGGAACAACTGTTATATCACAGGGCTCTGACGGTGCCGATCCCGCAGCTGTCGTATACGATTCAGTTCATGCAGCGCTTTCAAGAAAAGCTGACGTTCTTATCGTTGATACCGCAGGCCGTCTTCACAACAAGAAGAACCTCATGGACGAGCTTGCCAAGATCCGCAGGATAATTGCAAGGGAAGCTCCTGAAGCTGAGGTAAAGTCGCTCCTCATCATTGACGCGACCACGGGACAGAATGCCGTAATACAGGCTGAAAGCTTCGGAGAAGTAACAGGAATCGACTATGTCGGAATCACAAAACTCGACGGAAGCGCAAAGGGCGGAGTTGCCATCGCAGTCGCTTACCAGAGCGGAAAACCGATCGTTCTCGCGGGCCTCGGAGAAGGCGCAGAGGACCTTGTGGATTTCGATCCGGAGATCTTTGTAGATTCGCTCCTCGAAAGTTGATTTTTTATACTGAAATCCTCTCAAAAAAGTTAATAATTTGATTGCCAAAGCATTTAAATATAGGTATAATGCTTTGGGTTTTTAATGGGGCAGTAGGTTTTTTATGCCTGAATGTCCCGCGAAATCATAAATCATTTTATAGGGAGGGGCCCGGTTATGTCTTTTCTTACGACTTCCTGGTTAATCGTACTCGGCGTGGTAGTGCTCGCACTTGCCTATGTCGCTTACAACTACTTCCGTATTAAGAAAATGCCCGAAGGAACAGCAGAGATGATCGAACTGTCAGGTATCATCCGTTCCGGAGCGCAGACATTCCTTAAGACGGAATTCAAGAGCATCACTGCCGTTGTGGCTGTTGTTGCTGTTGTCTTCACACTCTTTGTTGAGAAGACGAGCGGCATCACATTCCTCATGGGCGCACTGATGAGCTCTATCGTATGTGTTCTCGGTATGCAGAGCGCTACATACGCAAACGTTCGTACTTCGAACAAGGCAAGAGAGAGCCTCTCCATCGGAGAGACAGTAAAGGTTGCTCTCTGCGGCGGTTCCATCAGCGGACTTGCTGTTCAGGGCTTCGGTATGTTGGGATTCATCGCAGTTCTTCTTTGCTTCGGCGGTGTTCAGCATGATGCTTCCGGCACAGGACTTGTTGCCGGACTTACCTGCAACCCTTACATCATGAGAATATCCACATATTCACTCGGCTGCTCCATCGTTGCTATGTTCAACCGTGTTGCAGGCGGTAACTACACAAAGGCTGCAGACATTTCTTCTGATATCCTCGGTAAGCTCAGACATGACCTTCCTGAGGACGACTCAAGAATCCCTAACACGATCGCAGACTTCATCGGTGATAACGTTAACGATATCGCCGGTAACTGCTCAGACCTTCTCGAGTCATTCGTTGCTACAATGTCTGCTTCCATCATGATCTCAGTTACACTCTTCAAGACAGCTCTTGCAGAAGGTGAGACACAGATCACAGACGCTACATTCAATGCTACGATCCTTTTCCCAATCATCCTCGCAGGCTGCGGCCTTGTCGGATGCCTTATCGGTCTTGGCCTTGCTAACATCAAGAAGATGGGTGACAATCCGTCAAAGGAACTCGACCTCTCAACATGGATCTCTGCAGGCTGCACAGTAGTATTCGGCGGTATAGCTGCATACTTCATCTTCAAGGATGTCCCGCTCTATACAGAGTTCAAGCTCGGATGGGCTTCACCTTGGATTTCATCCATCATGGGTATTGTTTCCGGTATCGCTATCGGTATCATCACAGAGTACTACACATCAACTGACCACAAGCCTACTCAGAAGATCGCAGAAATGTGCACTGAGGGTGAGGCTTTCGTTGTTACAAAGGGTGACGCTGTAGGTTCAAGATCAGTTCTTCTCCCTGTACTCGTAATCATCATCGCTTTGATCGTTTCCGGTATCATCGGCGGTTCTTACGGTATCGCGATCTCCGCTCTCGGTATGCTCGCATTCGTAGGCGCTACAGTTTCTATTGACGCATTTGGTCCTATCGCAGATAACGCAGGCGGTCTTGCAGAAGCTTGCCACCTCGCACCTGACGTACGTAAGATCACAGATAAGCTCGACGCAGTTGGTAACACAACAGCTGCTATCGGTAAGGGCTTCGCTATCGGTTCTGCAGCATTCGCTACAGTTTCCCTCATCATGGCTTACGTAGGCAGCTACTCCGGTGATGTTGCTGTTCCTGTACTTAACTTCGCTACATTCTTCGTAGTTGCAGGCGGTATCCTTGGTGGTGCTCTTGTTGAATACTTCAGCGCTATCCTCACAGACAACACAATCGACGCTGCTAAGATCATGGCTGATGTCGGCGACAAGCAGATGACACAGGAAGTTCTTGATGGTAAGGCTAAGCCTGACTACAACATGATGATCGCTATGGCTGCTAAGGAAGCTATCCGCAGAATGGTAGTTCCTTCAGTTCTCGCTCTTCTCATCCCTGTAATCGGCGGCTTCCTCCTCGGACCTGAGTTCGTAGGTGGTATCCTCGTTGGTGCTACTATCGTTGCTATCCCGAGAGCTATCTTCATGGGTAACTCCGGTGGTGCATTCGACAACGCTAAGAAGTACATCGAGCAGGGTATGCTCAAGGGCCACGCAAAGGGCTCTCCTGCACACAAGGCTGCTGTTACCGGTGATACAATCGGTGATACACGTAAGGACGTTGTAGGCGTTGCTTTGGACATCTTCATCAAGCTCATGTCCACAGTTGCAAACACAATCACTCCTATCATCAGCAGATATCACATCTTCAAGTAATCGGCTGATAAAGATTGCATTAGAGGCGGCTGTCCGTATGGGCAGCCGCTTTTTAATAGATAGGATTATCTTTTCGCTGATGACAAGGGCGCGAAAAAAGCTTTTGCCAAAATTTTGCTAAACTGATAGTGTATTTGGCAATGATATTTGCAAAAACGTTCTATTTTGCTATATTTTTGCTGAATTGGGACCTAATTTGGCAAAAATTCAGCAATAGTTGAAGCTACAGCTGGTATTTTCGCTTTACAAAACCAAAACCGGATGGTATTATCACCAAGTTGCCTTAATCGCAGTTTTGCGGAAGACTCCGACCCTTACCTTCGATTATGGCGTATTTAATCTAAAGGAGGAAAGATTTATGTCAGCATCTTTCGACAAGCAGGCTATCATCAAGGAATATGCTCTTTCTGAGGGCGATACAGGTTCTCCTGAGGTTCAGGTTGCACTTCTTACTTACAGAATCAATCACCTCACAGAACACCTCAAGACTCACAAGGGCGACCACCACAGCAGAAGAGGTCTTCTCATGATGGTTGGTAAGAGAAGAAACATCCTTGACTATCTTGCAGGCATTGATATCGAGCGTTACAGAGCACTTATCGCTAAGCTCGGCATCAGAAAGTAATCTTTCAAACAGATTATTTCAGGAAGCGGTTCCCAATGGGGACCGCTTTTTTATTGCCTGGAATGGGTTGACATCTTGCGGATGTATTCCCAACAAGCAAGAAGCTTACTTGAATGTTATAATTAATTGTTAGATTATCCGGGAGGTATCTACCATGCTTGACGGTTTTATCAGAGTGGCGGCGGCAAGTCCGAAGGTTAAGGTCGGCGATGTTGATTTCAATATTGAACAGACGGTCAGTCTCGCGAGAAAGGCTGCAGCAAAAGATACTGCAGTGATCGTTTTCCCGGAGCTTGGAATCACCGGTTATACCTGTGGCGACCTTTTCTGTCAGAAGGCTCTTCTTGACAAGGCTAAGCTCGGCTTGTTTGACCTGGCAGAGCAGACGGGAGATCTTAATACAGTTATCATCGTCGGATTACCTTATGAATTGGGCGGCAAGCTTTACAATGTTGCTGCTGTTATCCACCAGGGAGATATAGTCGGAATCGTTCCAAAGCAGAATATTCCTAATTATTCAGAGTTTTATGAGATGAGACATTTCACGCCTTTCTATGAGGACGGAATCATCATGACTGAAGATGATATCTGCTTCGGAAGGGCTGTATTTAATTGTGATGATCTGTCATTTGCAGTTGAGATCTGTGAAGACTTATGGGTACCTTCCAGTCCTTCTGTTGAGTATGTAAGAAATGGCGCACAGGTCATCTTCAATCTGTCATGTTCTGACGAGATTATCGGCAAGGCTAAGTTCAGAAGAGACCTGGTTAAGATGCAGAGTGCAAAGCTTATGGCTGCCTATGTTTATTGTGATGCCGGATTAGGCGAATCCACTCAGGATCTTGTCTTTGCTGGACATAACATCATCGCAGAGAACGGCAAGATATTGAGCGAGAGCAAGCGCTTCGCAAATGATAACGAAGACGATGCAGTTATTTATGCAGATATAGACCTTGAGCGTCTTGATGCTGACAGAAGAAGATCCAATACTTTTATCAGTGATATATCAGGAGCAGAAGGTATCGATATCATCGAATTCGATGCTGAATTTGCTGACATCACACCGGAGAGAAAGATCAGCAAGACACCGTTTGTTCCTGAGAGCAAAGATGATCTCGCTTCAAGATGCGAAGACATTCTGAACATGCAGGCGGCAGGCCTTTACACAAGACTTAAGGCCATTAACTGCAAGAAGGCTGTGATCGGCCTTTCAGGCGGTCTGGATTCTACGCTCGCTCTCATTGTTACCATCCATGCATTCGATAAGCTGGGCCTTGACCGCAAGGGCATTATCGGCATTACAATGCCGGGCTTTGGTACTACTGCAAGGACCAAGAATAATTCCATCAATATCGCTGAAGAATACGGATGCACTTTAAGAGAGATCTCCATCTCTGATGCAGTCATCCAGCACTTCAAGGATATCGGTCATGACATGGATGTTCATGACATCACTTATGAGAATTCACAGGCAAGGGAACGCACGCAGATCCTTATGGATATCGCGAACCAGGAGGGAGGACTTGTAATTGGTACTGGTGACCTCTCTGAGCTTGCATTGGGATGGGCTACATATAACGGTGATCACATGTCTATGTATGGTGTTAACTGCTCGATCCCCAAGACTCTTGTAAGGTATCTCGTATCCTATGAATCACAGCGTACAGAGACTTCTAATCCGACACTTTCAAAGGCGCTGGCTGACATCGTTGCCACACCTGTATCTCCCGAGCTTCTGCCTCCTACAGAAGACGGCAAGATATCCCAGAAGACAGAAGAAACGGTGGGACCTTATGAGCTCCACGATTTCTTCCTTTACTACATGATCAGATTCGGATTTACACCGTCGAAAATCTACCGTATGGCCCTTATTGCTTTTGAAGGAAGCTACGACGCTGATACGATCTACAAGTGGGAAGAGACATTCATGAGACGTTTCTTTGCACAGCAGTTTAAGCGTTCCTGCGTACCGGACGGCCCGAAGGTAGGTACTGTATCACTGTCACCGAGAGGCGACTGGAGAATGCCCTCTGACGCATCCAGAAACGTATGGCTCGATGACCTCAAGACAGTAAAGGAATGATCTATGAAATCTGTTGTTTGCTTTGGCGATTCAAATACCTACGGACATAATCCGGTAAACGGTGAAAGGCTTCCTGAATCAGTAAGATGGCCGTGCCTTTTGCAGGGGCTTCTGGGAAGTGATTATAAAGTGATCGAAGAAGGATTAAACGGCAGGACTACTGTCTTTGACGATCCTAATGATGACTGGAAAAACGGACTGGATTATATCAAGGGTATCCTTTGCACACACCGTCCTGTTGACTACCTCGTTATAATGCTCGGCACCAACGATATGAAGACTGTATATAACGCTTCACTTGAAGATATTTCCGCAGGTCTTAACGAGATAGTTCAGAGAGCAGAGAAGGTAATGGATCTTAAGCAGGGCTATATCCCCAAGATACTTATCGTATCTCCGCCGGAGATAAGCACAGATATCCTTACAGGACCATTCCAGGGTTCTTTCGATGAAGTATCCATAGATAAGTCCAAGCGTCTTGCAGGATACTACAAGAAAGTGGCAGACAAGCACGGTTGCGGTTTCCTTGATGCCAAGCAGTATATCAAGCCTTCTGTTGAAGACGGACTGCACCTTGGTCCTGACGGTCACAAGGGGCTTGCAGAGGCAGTTGCCAAGGCGATCAGGGAACTGTGATCTCATTGTACGAATGATCAAAGCAGCGGCCGGTTACCGCTGCTTTTTTATGTCCTGATTTAATTATTTGTCTTATTGCGCTTTTAGTATATAATTATTAAGTTCGAGAAGGAGTGTAGTGTGTAGATTGACTGCCCGAACGTAAGGCATCACTGCTCGGACCGTGAATCTACGAACTACCTCCTTTACCCAAAACTTTA
>JAEEGJ010005974.1_pt1 | contig 37230 bp, 39 predicted proteins | sample 8958761 | NCBI WGS metagenome assembly JAEEGJ01 (sample SAMN16246546, study PRJNA631951) | gut metagenome | biome: gut microbiome; feature: rumen; material: RS-attached | host: Bos | place: Iran: Karaj | collected 2018-10
CTGCTTCATCAGAGTGGAAGAGCGAAAAAGGAAAAGGCTTCTACAAGCAGCCCAAGTCAGGAAAAGAGTTCACATCAGATGAGCTTATCGCTCACTGGGAGAGCCTCGTAGATAAGTATCCCATCATCTCCATCGAAGACGGACTTGATGAGGAAGACTGGGAAGGCTGGCAGAAGATGACAGCTAAGATCGGTCACAAGGTTCAGCTTGTAGGTGACGATCTTTTCGTTACAAATACAGAGCGTCTTAGCAAGGGTATCTCTCTCGGAGCAGGTAACTCAATCCTTATCAAGCTCAACCAGATCGGTTCCGTATCAGAGACTCTTGAGGCGATCAAGATGGCTCACAACGCAGGTTACACAGCAATTTCTTCACATCGTTCAGGTGAGACTGCAGATACAACAATTGCAGATCTTGCCGTAGCACTTAACACATGTCAGATCAAGACAGGTGCACCCAGCCGTTCAGAGCGTGTTGCCAAGTACAACCAGCTCCTTAGAATCGAAGAGCAGCTCGGCGCAAGCGCTGTATATCCTCAGATGGATGCATTCCATGTGAAGAAGTAATTTAACCGGGAAGAGGTTCGGGTTAATAATATAAAAGATATCAAAAAGATCTCATGGTGGCAGATGATTCTTGCTGCCATGAGATTATTTATGTAAAAAGTTTTTTTAAGGAGAAAAGGTATGAAATTAAGAACTAAAGATATGATCTATGCAGGTGCTTTTGCGGCACTTTATGTTGTTGCGGTTTTGATAATAATGATGCTTGTCGGAACAATTCCGATCATCTACATCGCGTGTCCTTTAATACTCGGTATTTTCTGCGGAACCATTTATCTTTTGAGCGTTCTTAAAGTAAGAAAATTCGGAGCGGCACTTTTGATGGCAGTACTTTTTGCTTGCATTGCAACAGGCTTTGACCCTATCGCATTTTCAGTTTGTATTGTAAGCGCGCTGATCGCTGAGCTGTGCATGGCTCTCGGAAAATACAGTTCTAAGAAAATGTATGTGCTCTCATATGTCTTTTTTAACTTTATAACAGCGTCTAACTTCTTCAGAATTCTCATTGCAAAAGACGCATATATAGCAGGTGTTCGCGCAATGGTCGGAGATGACTTTGCGGACGGAATGAGTAAGCTCGTAACACCTTGGTGGGCTTGGATCATGATCATCGGATTTGCGGTTGTCGGAGGAATCCTCGGCGGACTTCTCGGATCAAAAATTGTAAAAAAGCATTTTGAAAGAGCAGGAATTGTCTAAGAGGATTACTTATGTTTGCCGGAAACAATAATTCAATAATAAAAGCAGATCCCAGAACAAAACTTTTGATTCTTATTATTTCAATGATCATACCTCTTAAGTGCGTGACGGTCTTTCCGTCGCTCGTTTTTGCGGCGCTTCTTTGCGTGATGTTGTTTTTGGAAGGTGAAAAATATTTATCCGTAATATGCTTTTGCGTATCAATGATAATAATGTGTCTGTACGCGGGCGCGGCAAAAGGCGGTTTTGGTTCGACGCTTAATATGATCTGCATGTCCGTCATGCTTCTTATCAGATTCTTTTGCCCGATTACAATGGCACTGCTTCTGTTTACCAAGACGACCGACATGTCGCATCTTATTGCTTCTTTTCAAAAGATGCATCTGCCGATGGTCTTCGTTATTCCTTTTGTGGTCCTGATCAGATTTATCCCGACCATATTTGATGAGTGGGATGGGATCAAAAAAGCCATGCTCTTTAGAGGAATAGAATTTAAGCTAAAAAGCTTTCTTACAAAGCCTGCACAGATAATTGAGTACACCATGGTTCCGCTTCTTTTTTGTTCGGTTGAACTTATGGATGAGCTCGCATCGTCGGCTATGGCGCGAGGACTCGACAGTAACAGAAAAAGAAGCTCATATGTCGAAGCAAGGCTTAGAATTACAGACTATGCGATAATCCTGATATTTGCAGGCTTCTTGGCATATATGTTTTTTATTTACTAGCATGAGCAAGGGGTAAAAATGATTAAGATAGAAGACGTTTCATTTAGATACGCCGGCGAAAATAAAGGCGGAAATGGAATCAAAAATATAAATCTTACGATAAACAAAGGCGAATTCGTGGTTCTTTGCGGAAAGAGCGGATGCGGTAAAACAACACTTACAAGAGTGATAAACGGACTGATACCGCACTTTTATGAGGGCGAGATGGAGGGCTGCGCATATATCGACGGTGCCAATGTCACCGAGCAGCCTCTTTCCGATATCTCTACGCTTGTCGGATCTGTTTTTCAAAATCCGAAGAGCCAGTTCTTTCATGTGGATACAACGGGAGAGCTCTTGTTTGGATGTGAGAATCACAATATGTCAAAAGAGCTGATGGAGGAGCGACTTAACGAGACTGCGGATGTTCTTAAGATAAGACCGCTTCTTAACAGAAATATCTTTGAACTGTCGGGAGGAGAAAAACAGCAGATAGCCTGCGGATCCATATACGCTTCGGACCCCGAGATATTTGTTATGGATGAACCTACATCAAACCTCGACAGAAAAGCGATCAACAGACTTCATCAGATACTTGCAAGACTGAAAGATGAAGGAAAGACAATTGTGGTTTCCGAACATCGTTTGTATTTCTTAATGGATCTTGCGGACAGATTCATCTATATAAACGAGGGAAAAGTAGAAGGTGAATTCACGGCGGATGAATTTAAAAAGCTGCCAAACGAAACGCTTTCCGAAATGGGACTTAGAACAACCGATCTTTCCGGCGTGGCGGGAAAACCCTTGGAGGTTAAGGCTTCAAAGCCTGTGATAACGATAAGCGATCTGTCATGTCAGAGAGATAATTCCAATATCCTCGATGTGGATGATCTTAAGCTTCCTTCGAAAAGTGTCGTGGCTTTCATAGGAGACAACGGAACGGGAAAAAGCACATTGGCTGAGGCTCTCTGCGGAGTTCTCGGCTCGATGGGAACCGTGAGTATAGACGGAAAAGTTCTGGATGACAAGCAAAGAGCAAAGACCTGCTTCATGGTCATGCAGGATGTAAACAGACAGCTCTTTTGCGAATCGGTTATGGAAGAACTTAAGCTCAACAGTGATGTCAGTGACGAGCGCGCGCTTTCCGTTCTTAAAAGACTGGGAATAGACGCACTTAAGGACAGGCATCCTTCTTCTCTTTCCGGAGGACAAAAGCAAAGAGTTGCCATAGCATCCGCGCTTTGTTCCGGCAAGAAGATCATTTTTTATGATGAACCGACAAGCGGTCTTGACTACGAAGGAATGGAGAATTTCTCAAAGCTCGTAAGAGATACGGAATCCGATGTTGAAGCATCGATAATCATTACTCACGATCTTGAGCTTATATTAAACTGCTGCACTCACGTGGTTCACATGGAAAAAGGAAGACTCGTTTCGGTTTATCCTTTGGACGAAGCTGGTATAAATAAAGTCAGATACTACTTCACGACCGAGAGCGAAGAGGCTCATACAAGCAAAAGAGAATCCGGCTCCGCGATGAGCAGGATCATAAACAGAATGGGCGCATACAAAAAACATTTCTATGCTGCCATAATCTGCATGATACTTGGTGTTGCGGCGGGCATAGTTCCTTATGCAATGCTTTATAAAATAACAGACAGATTTCTTTCAAAAGATATTTTTACTTTTAAGGACGTATTCATTCCTTTGATCGTTATCTTTTTGGGAAATGTTTTAAATATGCTTCTTTATACCAAGGGACTTTCACTGTCTCATATAGCGGCATTTAACACGCTTAAGGCGATAAGGATAAAGCTAAAGAATAAGCTAAACAAGCAGTCCATCGGAACAATAAGACAAATAGGAACAGGCGCTCTTAAAAAGGTATTTACCGATGATATCGAAGAAATAGAAGTAATTCTTGCGCATGCGATCCCTGAAGGAATTTCCAACCTTTTGGTGTCGCTCGGAATAATTATTTTTATGTTCAGAATAAATTTCCAGCTTGCGCTTGTGGCATTTATCGTAGTGCCGCTGGGGCTCCTTTGCATGAAACGAATGTATGACGACGGTGTTGAGAGAATGGGCGGTTATTTTGCCGCCGCAAAAAGAATGAACAATTCCATTGTCGAGTACATCAACGGAATGGAAGTCATCAAAGTATTTAATTACCAGAGTGAGTCTTATAAGAGCTATGAAGCAAGTGTGCTTAATTATCGAAACTTAAGCCTTACCTGGTACAAGGTATGCTGGCCCTGGATCGCTCTCTACATGAGTCTTCTTCCGAATATGCTTTTGTTTGCACTTCCCGCCGGAACGTTCATGGTAATGTCAGGCGGCGCGACACTTAATGATTTTATTCTTATCATTTGCCTGTCGCTTGCGATAGGACCGAATCTTTTAAGAGCTCTTTCTTTTGCATCTTATGTGACTCAGATCAATTACAAGATCCAAGCTCTTGAAAGGGTTCTGGACAGAACGGAATTGCGCGAAGGAAATGAGAGCTTTTCGGGAGATGAAAAGCTTGATATTGAACTTAAGAATGTTCATTTTTCATACAAGGACAACGAGGTTCTTAAGGATATAAGTTTTGTTGCAAATGCGGGAGAAATGACTGCGGTTGTCGGAGAGTCCGGAAGTGGAAAGTCGACCATAGCAAAGCTCCTTGCACATCAGTACGATACCGACGGCGGAAGCATAACCTTCGGCGGGAAAAAGATTACCGATCTAAGCTTATCGGAACTGAATTCCAAGATCTCGTTCGTATCGCAGGATGTATTTCTTTTTAACAGAAGTATTATGGAAAACATAAGGATCGGAAATCCCGACGCTACGGATGAGATGGTCTTTGAAGCAGCGAAAAAAGCGGCGTGTGATGAGTTCATAAAAAAGCTTCCCGAAGGATATCGTTCCAAGGCGGGTGATGCCGGAAAGAGATTATCGGGCGGTGAGAGGCAGAGAATAGCGCTCGCCAGAGCAATCATTAAAGATGCTCCCATCGTAATCCTGGACGAAGCGACATCATCCGTTGATATCGAAAACGAGGACAAGATCAACAAGGCGATAGATGAGATCATAAAAGGAAAAACAGTCATCGTCATCGCGCATAAATTAAGTGCGATGAGAAATGTCGATAAATTCGTGCTCATCAGAAACGGAAAGGTTGTAGGCGAGGGTAATAAAACCGAGATTATGAAGAACGAGTACTTCAAACAGCTCTACAAGCTTTCCAAAGACGCGGAAGATTGGATGGTCAATAACTCCGGAGATATTAAGGAGGAAAAAGCAATATGATAAAGCAGATAAGAAGGATCATAAACCTTGCGGGAAAGTATAAGACAAGGATAAGGCTTGCATATCTTTTTTCCTTACTTCGTGCGTTATGTTCATACGGCCCATACACACTTGCCGTATACATCATCAAGCTTTTGTATGAAAACAAGATGACCATGGAAAAACTCGGAACGATGATCGCGATCATTGCTGCGATGTTTGTAGGGCAGGTGCTCTTTTCGTATATGTCGGACAGACTCCAGTCTACGGCCGGATATCTGCTCTTTTCCGACCTTAGGATTAAACTTGGAGAAAAACTCAGGCACATGCCGATGGGATTTTTTACCGACGGAAATATCGGAAAGATCAGCACCGTGCTTGCGGTGGACATGGGATTTATCGAGACGAATTGCATGAACACGATATCCTCTTTTGTAGGTGATATCTGCTCGGAAATCTTGATCATATCGTTTATGACATTTCTTCATCCTTTGCTCGGAGCGCTTACTCTTTTTATGAGCCTTGTGATCGCGCTCATAGGAAATATTTCCATGAGGCATGAACAGGCGGAAGCGGACGGAAAACAGGCGCTTAACGAGGAGCTTTCAAGCCACGTTCTTGAATACATAGAAGGAATGGGCGTTATAAAGTCCTACAACATGGTCGACAGCGAGTCGACCGATATCGAGAATGCATTTGAAAAGATGAAGGATGAATGCATTGCATTTGAAAAAAAGGTAACGCCGAGCCTTAGGATCATGGAGTTTGCAAACGCTGTCGGAATCCTTTTGCTCATTTCTTTGTGCATAAGATTGTTTAGTATCGGCGAGATAGAAAGATTCAGAGCGCTTGCCGTATGCATTTTTTCTTTCGGCGTTTTCAGACCGATCAAGGAAGTATATCTTCAGGTCACGAGGTTTGCCGTTATGAACAGCAGCCTTAATCGCATGGAAGAAATATTCGACCTTGATGTTTTGGATGAAAAAGACATTGCGACAATCCCTGAGAGAGCTCCTGTCGGGGTTCCGGAGATTGAATTTAAAGATGTTTCTTTTGCCTATGAAAAAGAGAGCGTGCTGAGAAACGTATCCTTCAAGGTTGAAAAGAATACAATGGCTGCGCTTATAGGCCCTTCGGGCGGCGGAAAGAGTACTGTCGCAAGTCTTCTTACAAGATTTTGGGATGTAAACAGCGGAAAAGTTATGATACGAGGCGTTGATATAAAAGACGTGCCGATGGAGAACCTTATGGACAACATAAGCGTGGTGTTCCAGAAGGTGTATCTTTTCAAGGATTCTATCTATAACAATATAAGAATGGGAAGACCGGATGCTACACGCGAGGAGATCATTGAGTGCGCAAGGAAAGCAAGATGCATGGATTTCATAGATAAGCTTCCGTACGGGATCGATACGGTCATCGGCGAAGGAGGAGCATCGCTTTCCGGAGGCGAGGCGCAGAGAATTTCAATTGCGAGATGTATCTTAAAGGATTCGCCAATTGTAATCTTGGATGAGGCAACAGCCAGCGTTGATGCTGATAACGAAGCGTATATTCAGGAGGCGATCGATGAACTGTGCAGCGGAAAGACACTGCTTGTCATTGCGCATAGATTGAATACGATAGAAAACGCCGACGTAGTATACAAAGTGGAGAACAAAACGGTGGCATGAAGAGGCGAAAACGGACCGCAAAACACGTATCCTTGGTTCACTACCTCCACACCCACGCAAAAACACCGCCACTTGGGAAGAGTGGCGGCGTTTTTTGAATGTATTATTTCCGAATACGGAGGAAGTTGTAGTGTATGTCGTGTTAATATGTGGGCGTCATTAATAAATCCGGGCACCCGTGTTAAGTTACTTTATGCCTGTGCGAGCTGTCTTCCGAGATCTTCGCACTTAGAGATTCCGTCTTCGTCGGGAGCGCTGTTTACGATAAGGCCCTCACCGCCGATGATAGTAGCGCCTGCAGCTGTAAGTCTGTCCTGCCAATCGCGCATCCACTGACCGTCGCCCCAGCCGTATGAACCAAAGAGAGCGATCTTCTTGCCGCTTGCGAAACCTTCGTACTCAGCCATGAAAGGCTCAACTGTTCCTTCCTCAAGAACTTCAGCGCCCATAGCGGGGCATCCGAATGCGATAACAGACTCCTTTGCTGCGTCTGCAACGCTGATAGCGTCAAATGTAAGAACCTCAGCCTCACCGCCTGCAGCATTGATTCCGTTTGCTACAGCATCAGCCATTGCCTGAGTATTTCCGCTTCCTGTCCAAAAGATTACTTTTACTTTACTCATCTTATTATGTCCTTTCTTAGAAATTAAGTAAAAAATAGAGGTTATCCCCTTGAAAAATAAGTTAGCAAATGCTAACATAATAATCAATACAGATAGCTGATAATTATTATCATAAAAGAATATCAGAGTGATCATGGCCCGATGTAAAGCGGGTTATATTTTTGGATGCCGGTTAGCGTATGCTAACGCTGCCGCATTCATTAAAACGGGAGGAATTGCGGTGGGAGACCAAGTGCTTATAAAGTTATGCTCTCCGACTTTGGCAGGAATCAAGACAGGCAATCTTTTTACTGTTGATTGTGACGACATAGAATTATTCAATCATGAAGTCAGAGGATTTAATATTAGGCTCGCAGACAAGGGCCTTCGCATGATCCCGATCAAGTACTGGAACGGACATGTACTTATATATCTTTACAGACCATCTTTTTTAAAAAGAGATTTTTCCGACAAAGAGGTCTGCAAAGTCCTGAAAGAAAAAGGATATTCATATAACAATTCGGATCTTTGCGTAGCGGAGCTTTCCAAGCATCTTAGGAAAGATTCGAAATTCCCTCATGAGATAGGTCTTTTCCTTGGATATCCCGTAAAAGACGTTGTGGGATTCATGAACGATTCCAGAAAAGGCGTGCAGTACACAGGCTTTTGGAAGGTCTACGCTGATAAGGATTCGGCGCTTGCAACGTTTGACAGGTACAAAAGGGTAACGGAGATTTACAGCATGGCACACGAAAACGGCGCTTCATTAGAGCAACTTACTGTTGCGGGTTGAAAGGGGACATATGAGTAAAAAGCAGATAATCGGCGTTCTGAGAGAACGAGGATTCAGAGTTACCAAACAAAGAGAGATTATGGCAGATGTAATTGCGGAAAATGACGGAGCATCCTGCAAGGACATATGCTGCATCGTTAAGTCCAAAGACAGATCGATCGGAACGGCTACGGTCTATCGAATGATCAAGACTTTGGAGGATCTGGGGATCATCGAAAGGATCGATATGATCAAGCTGCACTGAGCAGTGGTATTTATTTAGAGTGAGGAAGTTATGAAAAAATGAAAGCAATAAATATTAACCCCATTGTTCTTATATTAGTCAATATCATCGCACCGACCATGTATATGTTTATCAGCGGAAGATACCTTCAATTGTTTTTGCTGATATTTGCATCCGTACTTATGGTCATGATGGGAAGATATAAGAGATTATTAGGATTTTGGCTTGTATACGCCCTTATGATGGGGACCTATACACTGACCATGCATATGGGCGACTTTCAATATATCGGATTATTTATCATAGTGGTCGTTCAGTGCATTCCGTGTATTGCACTTGCATCAATCCTGGTGAGCAAATACAATTCCGCGCAGCTTCTTTCTGCGCTTGAGACCATGCATGTTCCAAGAGTTCTGGTGGTGGCGGTGACTATTACCATCAAGTATATTCCCACATTTAAAAGAGAATTCTCATACATCACGGAATCGATGAGACTTAGAGGAATCGGATTTACCTGGAAAAAACCTGTTAAAAGCTTCCAGTTTTTTATCGTTCCGCAACTCTTTAGATGCGCAGCATTGGCGGAAGAAGTAACGGCCGCGGGTCTTGTAAAAGGAATAGATGCGCCTTTGAGAAGATCGTCTTACTTTGAAGAAAAATTCACCTTTGCGGATGCGACGGTTCTTGTTGTATTTGTTGTGGGACTTGTCGGAGGCTTTGTATGGAAACAAATGTAAAAAAAGAAAATGTGATAAAAGCTGATAATTTATGCTTTAGCTACGAGGAATCAAGCGAAGGCATAAGCGATGTTAATTTTGAGATAGACGAAGGAGAGATAGTTCTTTTAACCGGAAACAGCGGAAGCGGAAAATCAACGCTTCTTAAGTGCCTAAACGGCCTTATTCCGGCGGTTACCGAAGGCGAGCTGAAAGGTCTTTTGTCAATTGAAGGAGAGAAGTATTCGGATCTTAAGATGTACCGCCTCAACCAGATGATAGGTTCGGTATTCCAGAATCCGCGCTCTCAGTTTTTTACCGATAACACGACGGCCGAGCTTGTTTTCCCGATGGAGAACTACGGCTTTACCAAAGAGGAAATGCAGGAGAGACTTGAGAGTCTGAAAAAGACATTCGGGCTCGATGAGTTAATGGACAGAAATATCTTTTCTCTTTCAAGCGGAGAGCGTCAGCTCATTGCGCTGGCATCCGCGGTCACGATGAAGCAAAAGGTTCTTTTGTTTGATGAACCGAGTGCGAACCTTGATTACGGCAACGCCATGAAGCTCGGACGCATATTAAAAAGACTTCGCGATAAAGGCTATACGATAATTGTCGCCGACCACAGATTCTACTATCTGGGCGGAATGATCGACAAAGTTCTTTTCATGGACGAAGGAAAGCTACATCTTTGCAACAGCGAAGATGAATTCAAAAACGGCGATTACAACACTCGCAGCTTTGATCTTTTCTCTATTGATATTCCTTTTAGAGAAAAAGAAAATGCGGGGGAAGTGGTCGCAAGTCTCGAAAACGTGAAGTACAAAGATATTTTGAAGGACGTCAATCTTAAGCTCAATAAGGGCGAGATAACCGTTATTGTCGGAGACAACGGTGCGGGAAAGACCACTATTGCAAAGGCGCTCTGCGGAAGCATCAAACCTGACAGCGGGAAAGTCGACACGAAAGGACTTCCTTTCTTTATCATGCAGGATCCCGATTATCAGCTGTTTGGAACGTCTGTAAAAAACGAGCTTGAGCTTGTTAAAAATGATTCTGCGGCGATAGATCATTGTCTTGAGTATCTTGGTTTATCCAAGTATAAGTACAAGCATCCGTTTGACTTAAGCGGCGGACAGAAGCAGAGACTTCAGATTGGAATGGCGATGCTCTGCGACAGAGACCTGATCATCTTTGATGAGCCTACGAGCGGACTTGACGTGTACTCGATGCTAAGTGTCTCAAAGGAGATAAACAGGCTGCGTGACAAAGCGGGGGTTCTTGTGATATCGCACGACTACGAATTCATCAGGCATATAGCGAACAGGATAGTATATCTCAAGGACGGGGTGATTGAAAAAGATTTTATTTTGGATGAGCACGGCTTATCTGATTTAAATAACATTTTTAAAGAAATGCAGGAGGATAAAAACGTATGAAAATGTTGAAAATTAAGGATGTGGTAATGGTGGCGCTTTTGACGGCGATCTACTTTGTTGCCTACATGGTGGGAAGCAGCGTGAGCATGGTCTTCGGACCTTTCGGTCATGCTATCAGTCCCGGATTATGCGGGTTCTTTACGGGGGTTGTTTTTTATTTTATCAGTCGTAAGATCGGTAAATTTTTCCAGTATACTCTTATGCAGGCAATCGTAATGATTCTGTTTAGCATTATGGGCGCAGGCTATATTCCTTGGATCATCACTTCAATGATAGGTGCGCTTATAGCTGACTGGATCGCTTCAAGAGAAAGCAAACCGGCCGTTTGGAAGGTTGCAATTGCATCCGGAATCTTCCATATCGGACAGGCTTTGGGAGCAATCATTCCTTCAATCTTCTTTATGGAGAGCTACAAGGCTGATTGGATCGCAAGAGGTCAGACACCCGAGCGTATGGACGAGATGATCGCTGCAACAACGGGAGTGATGGGAATCTTAGCAACAATTCTCGTATTTGCTCTTTCTTTTGCAGGAATCTATTTGGGACACCTTATTCTCAGAAAGCACTTTGAGAAGAAGGAAGCTCAGGCAGCGTGATAGGCACGGAACGGTCCCACTTGATGGGAGTTAACGGTCCATTTTAGATATGATAAAATATGGTGGGAGGCGAAAGCTTTCCACCATTTTTTTTGTGAGGTGAAAAATATATGTGGCAGATTATTTTGATTCCTTTTTTGGGAACTGCGCTCGGAGCGGCGACGGTATTTCTTTTTAAAAAAGCTATCGGGGAAAAGATGCAGCGAGCACTTACGGGATTTGCATCGGGGGTGATGGTTGCGGCTTCTTTTTTCAGCCTTATTCTTCCTGCGCTCGATCAGACTGCGGATATGGGAAGGCTTGGTTTCATACCGGTCTGTATAGGCTTTGGCGTGGGCATGCTGTTTCTTTTGGTGCTTGATATAGTTATTCCGCATATGCATCTGGATAAATTGGAGGAAGGCCCAAAGAGCGGACTTAAGAGAACAACAAAGCTCGTGCTTGCCGTTACACTGCACAATATTCCCGAAGGAATGGCGGTTGGTATTGTATGCGCCGGATGGATGAGCGGAAATAGCGCGATAACTTTTACAGGGGCGCTGGCACTTGCACTCGGTATAGCCATCCAGAACTTTCCTGAGGGAGCGATTGTATCAATGCCGCTTTTGGGAGAGGGAGTTCCGAAGGGAAGAACCTTTTTGTACGGCGTACTTTCCGGTATTGTTGAACCAATCGGAGCACTTCTTATCATCGCAGCTTCGTCATTACTTATCCCGACGATGCCGTATCTTTTGAGCTTTGCCGCAGGTGCGATGATCTATGTTGTAGTCGAGGAGCTTATTCCCGAGATGTCGGAAGGAGAACACTCCAACATCGGAACGGTGTGCTTTGCGATAGGATTTATAGTGATGATGGCGCTTGATGTGGGACTAGGTTAAAGGAGATATTATGAATTACAAGACTATTGATATGACAAAATATGCAAGAAAAGAGCATTTTGATCACTTTAGGAGCATGGTCTATCCGTTCGTTACAATGACGGTGCAGGTAGATATATCCGATTGGATCGTAAGACTTAAAAAGGCTAAGTATCCTCTTTTTCTTTGCTTTCAATATGCGGTAAGCAGGGCTGCCAATGCAGTTCCCGAGTTTCGCCAGAGAATAAAGGGCGACGGCATAATCGAATATGATTATTGCAACCCGTCATATACGGTTGCGCTTCCCGATGAAACCTACAGGTATTGTCTTGTTAATACGGATCAGCCGCTTGAGGATTATCTTGCGGAAGCCAAGGTTAAACAGGAAAAAGCTCTTAGCGACGAGCATCTTGAAGAAGAGGGCGAGTCTGAGAGTCATCTTTATACTTCAGTTGTTCCGTGGCAGGATTTCACAGGCGGAACCATGCCTTATCCCAGCTCTGATTTCTCGGTTCCCAACGTTGTCTGGGGCAAATATAAATCCGAGAAGTATCTTGCGATGGAAGGCGGCAACATTGTAGAAAAAACAAAGACAACGATCCCTGTCGTTGTCTTTGTAAACCATGCCCTTATAGACGGGCTTCATATATCCAAGTTCTATTCCAATCTTGATGAGGAACTGGCTAAGATGCAGTTCCCTGTTATGATTTAAAGAATTTCATTTCTTCATTGAGCTGTATAGCGATATCTTTCAGGCCGTCAGCTGAGGTTGCAAGTGTTGTGACCGTAGCCGAGAGCTCCTGCATGGAAGCGCCGGTTTCTTCCGAAGAAGCGGCATTTTCTTCGGATATCGCCGAAAGAGCGCTCATTGTATCAACAACGGCATTCTTGGATGTGGCGCAAGTGTCAGCGCCCTCTGATATAAGCTGAACACCGCCTACGGTGCTTCCTATATCATCAAGCATTCCGTTTACGGCTTCAAGAGTCTCGCCGATAGCTATCTGCTGCTCATTATTGCCGTTTTTAACGTCTTCGGCTGCTGCAACAGCGGCTTTACTCTGTTCGAGAAGCGTACTCATCTCTTTCATGATATCATCAGCCATTGCCTTGGAATCGTCGGCAAGTTTACCAATCTCTTCAGCAACAACCGCAAATCCTTTTCCTGCTTCACCGGCTCTCGCTGCCTCGATGGAAGCGTTAAGAGAAAGGAGGTTGGTCTGAGTTGCAATGGAAGTGATTCCTTCAACTTTTTCACTGATATTGTCAACGGCTTCCTGAGTAGCCTGAATTGTATTGGCAATGTCGTCGATCTTGGCAGTCATCTCAACGGAAGAATCTTTGAGGAGTGTAAGCGATTTACTTGAAACCTCAGAAGCTTCTTTCATCTTGCCGGCAAGTCCCGACAGATCGTCCGTAGATGTCTGAACGTTTCCGACAGCGTCGCCGATCTTACTTACGTTTTCTGTTGCGCTCTGGATCTCGTCAGCCTGCTGTGTGGCACCGGATGCGATCTCCTGAACTGCGTTCGATACGTCTTCCGCGGTCTGTGCGATCTGGTTGGCCATATCGGAAAGCTCATCGGATGACTTTCCTACGCCGATAGCGGATTCTTTTATATGGCTTACAATATCACTCAGAGTTCCTATAACAGAATTGGTCGCCTTGGAAATGGCACCGAATTCGTCTTTTCTTTTATCAAATTTATCAACCTTAACAAATCTTCCGTCGGCAAGTGCGCCGAGGGATTCGTTTACGGCTGCGATGGGCTCTGTAAAGCTCTTAGCTATGAGGAATGAGATCACTACAGCTATGGCAAGCAGGATGAGTCCAAGGATAACAACAGTGAGTGCGGAACGTGTTGCCGAAGACATGATCTCGTAATTGGTTTCGGAAACAGCAACAACGAAGCCTGTAACAGGCTCTTTTACCCATGCCGTGTAGGTGAGCTTTCCGTCTATCATGCTCTCGAACATGCCGTTCATAGCGGTCGAAGTCATGTATTCTTCTTCAGAGTGAACGATAGGCTCATCCTCGGGAGTAATCTCGAACTGAGAGTGAGCTGCGACTGTACCTGCTTTGTCGGTGATGTATCCGTTTTTAACGTTATCTGCAAGAAAGCCGTGAAGGACGCTAAGGTCAAAGCTTCGCTGCAAGGTTCCGATCATCTCGCCGTTTGAGGGGTCGAAGACGGGAACGATGATAATGGCGATTCTGTTTCCCGCGGCCTTACTTATAACGATCTCGGAAACCGCAACGCTTTTGGTTGCCCAGCATTCCTGGAAATAAGCTCTGTCCGAGATATTTGTCGAATCCTTGCGGTCGGTTCTTATAAGCTGATCGCCGCTGGGGATCGAAAGAATCGTATTCTTGTTTCCGTCATTGATGTTGGAATTGATCTCATCCATCTGACGAAGGATAATCTCCCTCTTTTCCTCGGCACCTTCCTGATCCCATGTCTTAACATAGTCGATCGTGCTCTGCGCCGACGCGCACGTCTGGAGCGCAACGAGGTTCTGATGTATGAGTGTTTCAAATTTACTTTCAACAAGTTTGGAATCTGAATTAAGAAGATCCAAAGCATCTGTCTTTGCTTTGCCTGTCGCGGTCTTATAGCTTACAAGCACCGCAAGTGCAAGAGGAACGATAACTACAATGAGCATTATCGCTATAAGTCTGGTCTTTATGCTGTCTTTAAAACTAATATCACTGCGCTTTTTTTGCTTACCAACATTAGATTTCGCCGCCATAAACACCTCCGTGAAGAACTGGATAGAAAAATGGACTGAATTGCTTTTATGAAATTGGAAGAACTGTTATCGTGTCTCTTTTTCTCGGGAAAAAGAGCTTGTCCCTGCGAGAGGGCTCATATTAAATTTTACATCGAAAGCAAACTAAATAGCGTGTGTTTATGAACTTTTAATCAATATTTTATAGGAAATATATGAGCGGGGGAGGGGGCGTGCACGCGGAAAACGGTGTAAATCAGCCACATAGCCCTTTGCGCCTGCAGGGGAAGAGGTTATAATAGAACAAACTATAAGTGAGGAAAAGAGTATGAACATACAAATATTCGGAACAAAAAAGTGTAACGACACCAAGAAAGCAGAGCGATTCTTTAAGGAGCGCGGTATCAAATTTCAATTTATAGACATGAAAGAAAAAGGAATGAGCAAGGGTGAACTCACATCAGTTGCAAGTGCAAACGGTGGCATCATGAACATGATAAATCCCGACGCAAAAGACAAAGACGCCGTTGCACTCATGCAGTATATTGCCGACGAAGACAAACTCGAGAAGCTCCTTGAAAATCAGCAGATAATCAAGACCCCTGTTGTCCGTAACGGCAAGCAGGCGACACTCGGCTACCAGCCCGATGTTTGGAAGAAGTGGGAGTAAAGTTGCTATCGTAAATAAAAAATACTTTGTGAATGGGGAGTAGCATGATCATAAAAAACGAGATACCTATACTTGAATACGACGACCACTCCAAGGAAGTGATCACACCAAATCACGGGAGCGAAGAACTGAAGCTGCCGGAGAAGTGTCTTTTTGCCTTCCTAGGAGAGGTGGTTGATAAATACGCCAAAGAGCATGACGCGGAGATCGCTGAAGAATACATCACGGTTTCGCACAACGTGAATGTTTATATTTTGCATGAAAAAGATGAGGATATATGCCTGGTTCAGCCGACGATAGGCGCGCCGGCGGCGACTTCGCTGCTTGATTTTCTTGTGACCTGCGGATGCAAGAAAGTGATTGCGGTCGGTTCGTGCGGAGTGCTTGCGGACATTCCCGAGAACGCTTTTCTTGTTCCGACAAAAGCGCTCAGAGCAGAAGGAACGTCATATCAGTACTTGCCGGCTTCAAGGTATATCGAGCTCGATGAAGAGCCGGTAGCCGTGATCGAGAACTGCTTCAAAGAGCACAAGCTTCCTTTCGTGACATGTACGACTTGGACCACCGACGGATTTTTCAGAGAGACAAAAGACATGGTGAAATACCGTTTGGAAGAAGGCTGCTCCGTAGTTGAGATGGAGTGCTCCGCACTTGCTGCCTGCTGCAGGAAAAGAGGCGCCAAGTTCGGACAATTTCTTTTTACTGCGGATTCGCTTGCGAATGTACATGAGTACGACTCCAGAGATTTCGGATTTGATTCGCATGAGAAGGCTCTTTTGCTGGGACTGGATATACTAAGAAGTTACAAGTGACCGACGGATATTCTAAGAAGTTACAAGTGATCGGCGCGGCGGGGATATGAAGATACAAGTGTGACGCTGTCTGAATAAAAAAGAAGTGGGAGTAATAAGATGGATTTTAAAAAGATAATGGAATCGGATGAATATGATTTCATTAGGAAAAACGATAGATTGGGAAAGAGGATAATGCTTCTGGGTCTTGGCGGAAGTCATGCGTATGGAACAAGCAATAAAAACAGCGATATCGATTTTAGAGGTGTTACATTGCATAAACCGTCAGATCTTTTGGGGCTCACACAGTTTGAGCAATATGAAGATGATAAGACGGATACTGTAGTATACGGCTTCAATAAGATGGTAAAACTGCTGCTGGATTGCAATCCAAATACATGTGAGATCCTCGGACTCGATGAAGATCAATACCTGATCAAGAGTGAACTTGGTCAAGAACTTATAGATAATACCGGGTTGTTTTTGTCCAAAAGAGCTATAAAATCATTTGGAGGATATGCGGATTCTCAGCTTCGAAGACTTCAAAATGCCATAGCCAGAGATACACTTCCTCAGAGCGAAAGAGAGAAACACATCTTGAAGTCTGTTATGCACGCGCTTGAAGATGTGAACAGAAGGTTTTACGGAAAAACCGACGGCGGTCTTAAGGTGTATATTGATAAAGCGGTGAATCCCGAGCTGGACACGGAAATATTTGTGGATGCGGATTATAAGCATTTTCCGCTGCGTGATTATGAAGATGTGTGGGGCGTTATGAGAAGCGTCGTGCGCGATTACGATAAGATCGGCAAGCGAAATAAGAAGAAGGACGACAACCATCTCAACAAGCATGCGATGCACCTAATCAGATTGTTCATGATGGCGATCGATATTCTTGAAAAGGGCGAGATCAGGACACACAGAGTTAATGATCTTGATCTGCTTCTTTCGATTCGAAGAGGTGATTTCATGGAACCGAGCGGATCGTTCTCGGCTGCATTTTTTGAGATGCTCGACGAATACGAGAGAAAGCTGGATGAAGCTGCGGCTAAAACAAAGCTTCCCGATAATCCTGACATGGAAAAGGTCGGAAAGTTTGTAGAGCGCATAAACAGATATGCTATAACAGAGGAAAAAGAATGAGAGATATTTTAAAAGAAATAAATGAGAAGTTGGATGAAATCGAGGCAAAAGAAAAGGTGAAGATATTACACGCTGTCGAATCCGGAAGCAGGGCATGGGGATTTGCTTCGCCTGACAGTGATTATGATGTAAGATTCGTTTATGTAAGAGAGCGTGATGACTATCTGTGCCTGAATGAACCAAGAGATGTCATAGAGTGGCAGCTTGATGAGGTGCTTGATATTAACGGCTGGGATCTGAAAAAAGCGCTTAAGCAGTTTGCCAAAGGAAATGCAACGCTGTTTGAGTGGAGCGGATCACCCATTGTTTATCGGACAACACCCGAGTGGGGCATTATTACGGAAGTTTCCAAAAAGTATTTTTCTGAAAAATCAGCAGTGTATCATTATTACGGTACGGCGAACAGCACTTACCATGACTATCTTACCGGTGAAAAAGTTCGCTACAAAAAATATTTCTATGCACTAAGACCGCTCCTCGCCGCTATGTATATTGAAGAAAACCACGTAGCGCCGCCGGTTCTTTTCGACGATCTACTAAAGCTCGATATTCCCGAAAAGCTCAGGCTTGCGATAGACGAGCTGCTTGAGATTAAGAAAAGAACTACCGAAAAAGAGGAAAATCCTCAGCTTCCGGTTATACAGGAATTTATAGAAACTGAGGTCTCCAGACAAAAAGAGATAGCTAATAATCTTGCAGACGATCATAATAAGGATTGGTTTGCGCTTGATGAGCTGTTTAGAAAGATCATAAATAAATAAGCTTTTACTTATTGTATTCCCTTAACGCATGGTAATAGTACTTGCGTATTTTTTCTTTGAGAGATGCGGGTTTTACAACTATGGCGTCTTTTCCGAATCGTCTGAAGTATTCTTCAAGCTGCAAAGCAGGCCAGTCGAAGTAGTAGAGATTACCTTCTATCTTCGATACAAGAGGCCTGTTTTTTGTTATGACTTTAAACATTCTGATTCCGTTTTGGCTGAGGCGTACTACAGCTTTTACATTTGATGATACCGAATGAGGGCTTCGGATTGCTTTTTCCCGGAGTTCCTTTTGTAATTCTTCATCAATCTTAAATTCATCGGACGTTATGAACACGCTCCGAAGTCTGGATATTCTAAAGGTTCTGGGAGTGCGGGTTTTAACATCTCTGCAGATCAGGTAGTTGCACTGTTCCTCTTTTGAGGCAGCGATGATATAAGGTTCCACAACAAAAGTATGCTTGCGCTCTGAGTTGGTTGATAAGAAAGTGATTACTCTGCGAGCTTCAAGCGCCTTGGTGAGGTCTTCGTAGGTATCCTTGAAAATGATTGTTTCTCTTTCGTTTCGCGGTATCGAAAGATATGAATTGAACATATCCTTAAGGTATTGCGAAAGCGAAGTGTCTTTTAGCATGTTAAGCTCAATGATCTTAAGAATGTCATACGAAGCTCCGCTGACGGTCAGCGTAAGGGCGGAGTTCTTGCCGCTTTGCAGGCTGTCGGCTTTTATGTATGTGCTGATGATCTTGTCGGCAAGGGCGGATGCAGCCTTGTTTGATATCGAAGTTATATTGGTGAGATCCTTCATGATGTTATCAAGAAGAGCCTCGCTGTCGTGGCGGTATCTGTCAAAGTAATTCACGATGAGAGTCTTGAGGAATGCGTTGAGATTAACAGACTCATCGCTCTTGGTGAATTCAAAGAGCTCGGCGTCGTTGATCAGTCTTGTTCTTGTCTCTTCCGAAAGATATATTTTATATTTCTCTGTCATAATAATCCTCTTATTTGGGGTTGTGATTTTAATTAAATACTACGTAAATAAGCTGATAATTATATTATATTGGGGTTGCACTGAAGCGTCAATCTGCATCTTTTTATCTCCAAAAATATGAGCTATGATGTAATCACAACAAAGCCAAAGACACATACAGCAAACGCATGGTGACTTATGGGCAAGTACCGGATTCATAGTCCGGCTTTGTGGGTTCAAATCCCACACCTTCCCAATGGGAAGTGTGTCTTGATACGGCTTAATGAATAGGTGCATACAGCAATTAATACATTTTCACGTCGATCACACGTGACCTGCATGTGCAGGTTAGTGAGCCGGGCACTATCCCGGCTGCACCTAGTAAAAAGGAGAGAAAGATATGTTAGAGTTTTTAAAAAGAGAAGCAAACAAAACACATACGGAAAATGGCGCGGCTACTTATGTTTCGACACAGTCTGATTGTCTTGATCTTTTTGCGACGATCGGCGCGCTCAGAAATGCATCCGATGATGAGATCATAAATAGATTCATGAAGGCATACGCAGAGAATGCAGAGCTTGCGATGAAGATGCTTTTCTTCGCAAGAGATATCAGAGGCGGTCTCGGTGAGCGAAGAGTGTTTAAGGTGATACTTAAATACCTTGCGGTATGTGAGCCCGAGTCGGTAAAAAAGAATATCGAAAATGTTGCCGAGTACGGCAGATTCGACGATCTTCTTGCACTTATGAATACATCTGTGGAGAAAGAAGTGACGGATTACCTCGAGAAAATTCTCAGAGCGGATATGCAGACCGTCTTGGTTGACGGCGAGAATGCCAACATTTCACTTCTTGCAAAATGGCTTCCTTCAATAAATGCAAGCAACAAAGAGACTGTACGTAATGCAAAAAAGATAGCGAAAGCCATGAACATGACGGAGAAAGAGTACCGTAAAGTTTTGGCGATGCTTAGAGCTCAGATCAAGATCATAGAGAATAAACTTCGCGAGAAAGATTACTCTTTTGACTATAAGAATCAGGCATCAAAAGCGCTTTACAAGTACAGACAGGCTTTCATCAGAAATGACGGTGAAAGATATCGCGCTTTTATTGAGGAAGTAAAAAATAAACCCGGCGTAATGAACACGGGCACGCTCACGCCATACGACGTGATATTGCCTGCGATAAAAAGAGCTGAGCTTTCCGAGGATGAGAGAAGCGCCATGGATGCAACATGGAATGCGCTCGAGAACTTTGCGGGCTCAGAGGATTCGCTTGTAGTTGTCGACGGCTCGGGTTCGATGTACTGGGACTATAATATAACGACGCTTCCCGCGGCGGTTGCGCAGTCTCTGGGCATATACTTTGCGGAGAGAAATAAAGGTAAGTTCCACAACCATTTCATCACGTTTTCGACCAATCCCAGATTGGTTGAGATAAAAGGCGAAGATATCGTGGAGAAAGTGCGCTACTGCATGAGCTTTAACGAGTGCGGCAATACCAATATAGAAAAAACTTTTATGTTGATATTAAATACTGCGGTTCGCAACAGGCTTAAACAGAAGGATATGCCTAAGAAGCTGTTCATAATCTCCGACATGGAGTTCGATAGCTGTGCACGTGATTCAAGCATGACCAATTTTGAAAATGCCAAAGCGGCGTTTGCAAAACGCGGTTACAAGCTTCCCCAGATAGTTTTCTGGAACGTGAACAGCAGGAACAGACAGCAGCCCGTCAGGGTCAATGACCAAGGCGTGGCGCTTGTGTCAGGCTGCAATCCTCAGATCTTTTCAATGTTAAAAGACGGTAATTTTGAGCCTTATAAATTTATGATGAGCGTTCTTTCGACAAAGCGTTACGAGAGAATTGCCGCATAACTGTGAGAACCCGGCTTAGTATTTTATGAGCCGGGTTACGAAAGGAAAGAGAAATGAATACAATTGAGATTAAAGGAAAAGTAAATACTGCTCTTTGCTATGCCAAGGTAGTTGAGGACGAGGCAATCGAGCAGATCAGAAGAATGTGCGACTACCCCATGACGGAGGGCTCGAAGATAAGAATCATGCCCGATGTTCATGCTGGAAAAGGCTGCACTATCGGAACCACAATGACGATCGCAGACAAGGCGGTACCAAACGTTGTCGGAGTTGATATCGGATGCGGAATGTATACCGTTAACCTCGGAAAACAGGAGATCGACCTTGAGAAGTTTGATATGGCCGCTTTTACCATTCCTTCGGGAAGAGAGGTTTGGGAGGGAAGACAGGAGAGATTTGACCTTACCGAGCTTCGCTGCTACAGACAGCTTAAGGAGGCAAAAAGACTCGAGAGATCGCTGGGAACGCTCGGCGGCGGCAATCATTTCATCGAGATTGATAAAGCCGCTGACGGCACACAGTACCTTGTGATCCATTCGGGTTCGAGAAATCTCGGAAAGCAGGTCGCGGAGCTGTATCAGGCACTTGCAGTCGACCTTGATAAAGGAATCGGCGAGTATCTGGAGTCGCGCGAGGAACTTATCAAGACCTACAAAGAGCAAGGAAGACGTGCCGAGATACAGTCTGCGTTAAAAGAGCTCTATAACAAAAAGTACAACGAGGGCCCGATGACTATGCCGGAGGACCTGTGCTACTTATCGGGCAAATATCTCGAGGACTATCTTCATGACGTGGAGATCTGTCAGAGATTTGCAAAAAGAAATCGTGAGAAGATGGCGGAGATTCTTTTGGAGAAAACTGGTCTCGCAGCCGGAGAGTCTTTTCACACGATCCACAACTACATTGACACTGATGAGATGATCCTAAGAAAGGGATCGATCGCCGCGCACAAGGGCGAGAAGGTTCTTATCCCGATCAATATGAGGGATGGTTCTGTTCTTGCGGTCGGCAAGGGTAATCCCGAGTGGAATTACTCGGCTCCCCACGGCGCAGGTAGACTGATGTCGAGAAATGCAGCGAAGAGAAATCTTTCGATGGAGGAGTATAAAGAGGCGATGAAAGGCGTTTATACTTCGTCAGTCTGTGAGTCTACGCTCGATGAGGCGCCCATGGCGTACAAGTCGCTCGAGGATATCATTGATGTGATAAAAGAGTCTGTGGAGATCATCGATGTGATGAAACCGATCTACAACTTCAAGGCGGCTGACTGAAAGGTGAGTGTATGCCTGCGTGGGGCAGGCGTACATTTATACCACAGGTTTAATGCAATATAAATTTTGCTGTGGTATCATACGATATATAAAGAGAGAAGCGGGGCAAAAAACATAGTGTTCCCGGAAAGGAAAAGACATGACAACATTTAATCGCAAATATTATTTCTATAGCGAAAGTTATAAATCATCACTTCAGTATTATGCTGAGTGCGGATTTGGTTTCATGCGCTCATTTAAGGATAGTCAAATGCGAAAGAATGTTGATCTTGCGAGGATCCTAAATAGTTGATCCAAGCTGATAAATAAACATGTTTTGCGTACCGCTTACCTTGAATGAGGCAAGCGGTTTTTTCATTACCTAAAAAAGTAGTGCTCGGTAAAAAGAGCTTATGAAAGAAAGGAGCAAACATGGTTACATTACCTGCCATTGATATGGCGGCAACAGGTAGGAACATAATAAAGCTACGTCAGGATGCAGGTCTGACAGTCAGAGATCTGCAGGAGATGTTTGGGTTTACAACGCCACAGGCGATATACAAGTGGCAGCGCGGGACAGCGATGCCGACGATAGATAATCTGGTTGTGTTGGCGGCAGTTTTTGAAGTTTCGATTGACGACATAATAGTTGTTGATACATGCATTCATGCGCAGATAGGCGCTTGAAAGGAAAATAGAATAAAGGGGCTGTGAGTAAACGCAGCTCCGCAATGGGTAGGTATGCCTAGTGGCGAAGGCAGGGGTCTGTAAAACCCTGACACCGGAAACACCGTGAGTTCGAGTCTCACCCTGCCCACTTAAGTTTGCGTGACCGAGATGGCTTATGGTACTACCCTGCTAAGGCAGAGCACGTTTTTTCGTGCCGAAGGTTCGAATCCTTCCGCAAACGCTCATGTGTCATCCGATGACACTGTACAACAAGATCATATGATACGATAATATGATTAGAACAATGATATGGAGCGGCGATAAGCCGCGGAAAGTTAAGGGGATTGTTTTAGAATGTACTACGTAACTATCAACAAGCAATTTAATAACAAACAGTTTATGCAGTTCTGCAAAAATCAGAAGTGCTTTGTTAGTTATGCAAATTGCAAGTTGGTGGAAAGCGGTCCCGGATTCATAAAATGATGGATGATCCGGAGCATTAAAAATATGATCGAAGAGATCAGTAGCCACTTAGCTTGCAATAAGTTAGGTGGTTTTTTAATGCTTATTTTTTGAAAAGGAGATTAAGAAAAAATGGATTATCCGGTTATTGATATCGAAGGAACAGGAGCACATATAAGAGAGCTGATCAGAGAAAGTGGCCATACGGTCACAGAGGTTTCAGAATATCTCGGAGCAAGTACATCCTTGGTATACAGATACATAAGAGGGGAAGTACTTCCAAGCATTGATAGGATTGTAGCGCTCTCTGTATATCTTGAAGTTCCTATTGAAAGAATAATTGCAGTCGATTAAGACTGCACCATGCGGTATGGGGTAATGGTAGCCCACAGGATTTTGGTTCCGGTAATCTTGGTTCGATTCCAAGTGCCGTAGTTATGACGTAGTAGCCAAGCCGGAAAGGCAACGGACTGCAACTCCGTGAGCGTGAGTTCGAATCTCACCTACGTCTTTATGGGCTTGTAGCTCAAATGGTAGAGCGGGAGATTGAAGATCTCCGCGTAGAAGGTTCGATACCTTCCGAGCCCATCATGCTTCCTTGGCAGAGCGGATATGCACCGGCCTTTTAAGCCGAGAGATGCGGGTTCAACCCCCGTGGGGAGCACTTAGCTGTTGTAGCTCAGTTGGTAGAGCAACGGTCTCTTAAACCGAAGGTCGTGGGTTCAACCCCCACCGGCGGCACTAATGCGGTATAGCTCAATTGGAAGAGCACCTGACTCTGACTCAGGGTGTTGCTGGTTCGAGCCCAGCTACCGTAGTTCTGGACATGTAGCTCAATGGTAGAGCATCCGGCTGTTAACCGGAGGGTTGTGGGTTCGAATCCCACCATGTCCGCTTTTTATGATTTCTAAGTTTTTGGGCTTTTAAGAATTGAAAGAAACATCATAAGCTATTTATTCTGAAGGAGAATTAAAACAGGAGTCTACCTTGAGAAAATTCGGAATTTCCGAATTTTCTACAAAGCCAACATATTTCTATAATTTAGATATGATTATTTACAAATGAAATACCCATATTAGTAAAAAGAATTTACTGATATGGGTATTTTTGTGATTGTAAGGGGTGTAAACTAGAGAGGAAAGTGCAAAATTTAAGGAGAACCGCAATGCGACCGACAAGAACGGAAAAAGAAAATGCGATGAGGGAGAAGATAATCCCTGAATTATACGCTAATGAATACAACAAATTTATAGGCTTTGAGGTGCTGGAACTAAGCGCGACGTACAGCAAGGCGAGGATCAAGGCTGACACGAGACTTCACAATACGTACGGAAGTATCCACGGCGGAGCGCTGCTGTCATTTGTCGATGCGATGGCGGGTGCGACGGGAAGTATGAGCGGATATTATGTGACGACGGTTTCCGCGAACCTGAATTTCTTGCTTCCTGCGGTGAACACTGAATACATTTACTGCGAGTGTATGAAACTCAAGACAGGTAAGCACATACTGGTATTTGATATACGAGTTACCGACGACAACGGAAATCTTTTGGACAGCGGTGAGTTCTCGTTCTTTGCAAGCAAGGTTCCGGTACTTGGAGACAATCTGAAATTCTAGGTAGCGAGCGAAGCTGCCAAAAGATCGTCGGGGCGTGATAGCCGCGCGACCCGCGCATAGTATGAGGTGACGTATTTACCATGGAAATGATTATCAAGCATTTTTCCGAGCTCACCACCACCGAGCTCTATGAGATTTTAAAAACCAGATTCGAGATCTTCGTAACCGAGCAGGAGTGCCTGTATCAAGATCTTGACGATAAAGATCAAGACGCGATCCATGTTTTTTGCATGAATGAAAAAGGACGTGTGGCAGGGTGCCTCAGAGTCTTTTGGAATGACGAGGCAGCAGGCGTTGCGCAAATAGGAAGAGTGGCGACGCTTGAGCACGGCAAAGGAATCGGCGGAGAGATTCTGCATGCCGGTGTGAAAGTTGCCAGAGACAGGCTCGGCGCGAAAAAGATAACTCTGCATGCGCAGGAGTACGCCATCGGCTATTACGCAAAAGAGGGCTTCGAAGTCGTGTCCGACATCTTCATGGAAGACGGGATTCCGCACGTGACGATGGAGCTGGCTGTTATGCTATAATGGAGTATATAGAGAGATGCATGTGAGTGGTAGATTCGTAAATGACCCGATAAACACACCCATATCGGCAAAATAAAAATCCGATATGGGTAAAATTTTTGCTTGACTACGACGTAACGTAATAGTTTACGCTTTAATTACACGTGAAGGAGGTACAGCTATGAAAACAGTAAATGAGGTGAGTAAGCTGACGGGAGTGAGTATACGCACACTGCAGTATTACGACAAGATCGGGCTTCTTAGGCCAACAGAGTATACGGAAGCCGGCTACAGGCTGTATGACGATACGGCGCTGGAGAGATTACACCAGATTTTGCTGTTTCGTGAGCTGGAATTTCCGCTGAAAGACATTAAAGAAATAGTAAGCAGATCTGATTTTGACAAGAAAAAGGCACTGGATCAGCAGATTAAGCTCCTGGAACTTAAGAAGGAGCACATCGAAGATCTGCTCACCATGTGCCGCGACCTAAAAAAGAGAGGAGTGAAGAATTTGAGTTTTACGGCATTTGATTCGAGTAAGATCGAAGAATATTCAAGAATGGCGAAAGAGCAGTGGGGCAAAACGCCCGCATATAAAGAGTTTGAGGAAAAGAGCAAGGATCGCACGAAGGAAGATGAGAAAAATCTTATGGTCGAGCTTATGAAGATCTTTGAGGAATTCGGAGCTATCAAGGATAAAGAACCTGCTTCCAAAGAGGCTCAGGCGATAGCCAAGAAGCTACAAGATTTCATAACCAAGAACATGTATACCTGCACAAAGGAGATATTATCAGGGCTTGGCAAGTGGTATGTATCAGGCGGCGAAGTGACCGATAATATTGAAAAAGCCGGAGGTCCCGGCACCGCGGAGTTTGCCTCCAAAGCAATACAGATATACTGCGGTAGATAAGAAAACGGCATGCATATCAGCTAAAAGCTTTGATATGCATGCCGTTTATTTTTTACTTGTTGAGTTTTTCCATGAAACTGTCGTAATCCAGGGTTCCTCGAATCTCTTTATATGATAAGGAATCGTATTTTTCGATCATCTTTTTGATCTCGTCTTCAGACATGTTTTTGTCGACATTATTATGGTACTCGGAAGTGCCTTCATAATCATCTGATGACGCAAGTTCCTCTTCCGAAGGAACACCGTCACCGTTGATATCATTGAAATTGTTATCCACGGACCAAACGGTTGTTTTAAGTTCACCGTCATCATTTATGGACATGTATGTGTTGTAATAGATTGCTCCGGCATGATCGGCGTTTCCGTTATAGACAACATTTTCTTTTTCGGCATAGCTGTAGCCGACGTTACCCATAGCGCCGTATGCCCACCTATCCATGACAAGGTGAGTGTGGCCATTCTTAAAGGTGTAGAGAGTAACCCAGTAACCGGAAGGTCCAAGGACCAATTCGGGGATATCATCATCATCCACATATATAAGATCAAAATCCATATCGCTACCGTTATATTTATAGATATTGGCGATCTGAGCGTATGCTTCTTTGTAGTTGTCGTATTTTCCGTCTTTGTTATCACCGAGGATCACCGATTTTATTCCGTTGATCGTAAGGTCTGTGCCCATCTCTGCCGCCTGTTTTTCTCTTATGTCGACAAAATAAGCAAAGGGTTCTTCACTGTCTGTTGTGGCCAGGATCAAGGATAAACACTTACCATGACCTGAGTCTCCGACAAATGCAATATCATCCATACCGTTTGCGTCAATGTCAAAGAAACCGACAGCTTCAATGGTTTTTATATGTTGAATATCTTGAAGTTCATCAGAAAAGGATGGTACAAAGTTGTCGATAAACTTTCCGTCTTTTTCAATGATCATTTCTGCTTGGTCGGGTTTTTCCTGATAGGTTACAAAATGTACCGGGGAGTCATACTGAGCAAGATTAACGTCAAAGGTCTGCTCCGGAACACAGTAATCGTCCCACTGAATCTCGTTGGATTCAAAGACAAGGTCATCACCCGACTTGGTGAATTTTACGATCCTGTCGGCGTCGCTTCCGTAATATGAAGTAGACTCTATATTCACACTTTTTTCCTGACTCACCTTAAGACGAAGAGTGTATTTATCACCCGTTTTTTCGCCTGATATGCACTCATATCCTTTATGGCGAGCATCGCTATCCCAAATTGTTTTGTAAAAAGAGTCGTTCTTTTCGATATACTCCCAATCGATATCATCATTACCCGGCATCAGATCCTTGCCGGTATGTCTTTTGATAAAATCTGCAAGATCGGATTTTTTTATAACACTGAGCTTCTCGTATTCAGTGAGCGGACTGCGATCAGTGGCCTTCAAATAGTCATTTATTTCTTCTTCGCCGCAATCCTCGGAACTTATTCCGGCGCCGAGTTTAATAACCTTCTCCCAATCTATCTCTTCGGGAGAATTAAAACCATCTTCCAAGAATCCGTTATATTCCATTGTGTTAAAAAGATCTGTGAACTCAGAAAGTTCATCGGCAGAAAGCTCTTCGCCGGGTTCGCTGCTTTCGGCATCTTTTTTGTCCGAGTCGTCATCGGAAGCCTCGCCCTGCGTACCGCCGCCTGTTTGCGATTCCTCGTTTTCAGCGACAGATCCGCTGTCTGTTGACTGACTGTCCGGTGAAGATACGGACGAACTACAGCCTGAAACGATCAGCGCTGCCGCCAGTATCGGTAAAAGACATTTTGTTTTCATGAAAAAAATCCTCCTATAAGCGCGTTGTCATTTTAGAACTTTATACCATAATATATCATTGCGTCAATTGCGACATCAAATCATTGTACGTTATGGATCCCATAAGTTTCTTCCATTCGTACTTTTCGTAAGTCTCGATTGTTTTTTCAAGTTCTTTTTTATCCATGTTTGGGTCCGTAATGCATTTGAAAGCTCTCGGGTCACCGAAAAACAAATTTCTAAGATCAGATATCAGGTTATCATTGTACCCTACCACGTCCTTGCTATAATAAGTGTACGCAAGCGGACCGGCGTCGGGAATCAGAAAGAAGTAATTTAACATTGAATCCTCGCCATCCCACATGGGATAATGTATAACTCCCGATCTGTCGAAATAAAGGAAGTAATCCTCGGCTCTCCAGCCTAATCCCTTTGAGTCCAACAGAAGACGGGCATGATCGTTTTCAAAAGTGTAAAGAGAACAATGTTGGTTTTGATCGATATCTACATAAAGTTCCGGGATATCGTCATCATCCACATATACGAGTTCAAAAGTGACATCATCACAAGTATCATTGTAGATCTTTGCAATCTGAGCATATGCATCCTTATAATCGGTATATACACCGTCTGCATTATCTCCCAACAGTTCTGTTCGGACGTCGTCCATCGTATAATCCATACTGTTATCCCAAGCTTCTTGCGCGGGATAATCACCAAGACAGAAAAACTCATCTTCTTCATTACCGTATGGATCTAACATGTACATTTTTCCCGTGTATATAAAGGGGAAAATGCGTTTACCATTATCCGTATCGGCTATGACAACCAAGTCATCCTGACGGTCGGCGTTAAAGTCAAAGAATTCTATGGAGTCGATGGCTTTTAAGGTGTAACGGCTTGAAATCGGAGAGGAATAAAACGAATCGATGGATTGAATAAGCATATCGTCTGTATTATAATCTTCGGCCTCGGAATCACTCGAAAACTCTGATGAGGAAATTTCCTCTGCGAGTGGATCCGGTTCCGGTTTTGCGCCGCAGCCTGATAAGATCAGCACAGCAGCATTTATCGCTAAAAAAATTTTATTATTCATATCAAATCCTCTTAAATCCTTTTATAAATGTTAACAATATAATAACATATAAAAAGAAAAATACAATTAAATGCCCAATCCGCATTGAATATCATAAAATACAATGGTAGAATATTACTAATTGTTACGCATTCAAAAGGGAGCAAAAAAATGGTAGAAAAAATGTATGAGCTTGCGGGTTATTCCGTGTTTAGCTTTTTAATCATGTATACAGTCATATATTTTGTGATCAAGCATATGGAGAAAAACGGGAAAGTAATTAAATACAAAATGCTGTGGAACATACTGTTTCCGTTGGCATGGGTAGCTTTACGAGTTGCGATTTATGTGATGAAATAATAAGTTAATCCGGTCTGTTTTTATGAGAATATGGATTACTTAGGTGGGGGGACAATAATGAAAACCAGGGCAGAAGCCTTAAAATACGGACTATCTTTTGACGGCGCATATCAGGATGCGCCCTTTCACGACGAAAACTGGCAGCTTGTGCGCTATAAAGGCAACAAGAAAGCATTTCTTTGGACGTATGAAAAAGACGGATTTATCAATCTCAACGTCAAAGTCGATCCCGAGAAAGCCTACTTCTGGCGCAAGATCTACAAAGCTGTTATACCCGGATACCATCAGAATAAAGAACACTGGAATACCATAATCCTCGACGGGAGCATTCCCGACAAGGACGTAAAGACCATGATCGCTGAGAGCTACGATCTTATTTCAGACAGCCCGAGCAAAAGAATCTACGAAGCCGTAAAGCGCATTCCAAAAGGGAAAGTCGCAACCTACGGGCAGGTCGCCGAGATGGCGGGCGATAAGAACATGGCAAGAGCCGTCGGAAACGCACTCCACAAAAATCCCGAGCCAGGCAAGATCCCGTGCCATCGCGTAGTAAACTCCAAAGGTGAGCTCGCCGGCGAATTCGCCTTCGGCGGGGCCTGGAAGCAAGGAGAAATCCTGCAGTCGGAGGGCGTCGAGGTTATAAACGGGAAAGTTGACTTGAAGAGATATAGAATGTAAAAATATGACTTAAAGATAAAACTTTTATGAGAGAGGGAGAAAAAATGAAAACACTGATCGTTTACTACTCAATGGGAGGGAACACTGAGTACGTCGCAGAGAAGATCAAGGCAGGTATCGAAGATGCCGACACACTGCGCCTTGTTCCCAAGAAAGCTTACAAAGATACAGGTTTTGCCAAGTTCGTCTGGGGAGGAAAGAGCGCGCTCATGGCTGAAAAGCCCGAGCTCGAAGACTATAGTGTCGACCTTTCGCAGTACGACCGCATCATCTACGGCTTTCCTGTGTGGGCGGGAACCATCACACCTCCTATCCGCACTTTTGTAGCCGAGAACAAGGAAATTCTTAAGGGCAAAAGAAACTGCGCATACGCCTGCATGGCAGGAAGCGGCGGGGTAAAAGCAATAGAGAAGCTCGCCAAGGCAATAGGAATAAAAGGCTTTGAAGCAACTTCGATATTCATAGATCCAAAAGACAGCCCGAGCGCAGAAAAAGACGCCCAGATAAACGGACTTATCGTAGCACTTAACCAATAAAGACAGCCGGAAAAGACCGGCGCATAATAAAAAGGCATAAAACAGGGGCCTGCCGATGATATTCGGCAGCCCCCTTATCTTATCCTTTTCTTCTGTCTATTTCGGGATGTTCCGCATAGAACTTATCTTTATTTCTATACATCTCTTCATCCGAAAGCCTCAGACATTCGCGTATGGATAGGTCGGAATCGTTAAATACGCATCCGACCGACAGACATACTTTGTCCGGATCACTCGTTCTTTCTTTTAACTCATCGATCTTTTCAAAAAACTCTTCCTTGGTGCAGCCCTTTACTACGGTCATGAACTCGTCACCGCCCGCGCGGTAGATGTCCTGGTCAAGGAATACTTCCTGAAGCAAAAGAGCTGCCTTTTTTATCAAAATATCACCTGCCTGGTGACCGCTCTCGTCGTTGACACGCTTAAGCCCGTTGATGTCCGCAAACACAACTCCGTACGGCTTTGGAATGACAGTCTTCTTGGAAACAACATCGAGGATCATGCTGTTCATCGCATTTGAATTAAATACACCTGTGAGCGTATCCGTGTAACTTATGTGCTCCAGCTTTTTTAACATGATATAGCCGGCAATTTCCGAAGAAATAAAGAACGTGGTAATCTCCAAAGTCTCTTTTATCTTGGAAGTATTGTCCGTGTCAAAATTGGTTGCCCATATAAAGCCCATAAGCTCCCAGTTGTGTCGAAGCGGGAAAATAATGATACTCTTTACCCCTGTTTCTTTGAGATTCTGATACCATGCGTAATTAACCTCTTTTACATACTCAAGGTCCTTGTCATTTTCGATGACTAAACTGTCTCTTTCTCCGATTATATCAAGCCATGACATGGTAAGATCATACTGATTGGGGTATTCGGTCAAGGGCTTGATTGTGCAGCTTTCCGACTTGCTCGTTGCGAGGATAGACAGCGTACCTGCGCTTTGGTTTACAAGCGAAATGGTACATATATCCGCATTGCACAGCTTGCGGATATCATGTATGACTTCATTCATCGTCGCGTTGAAATCACTCGATCCGCGCAGCTTGATACAAGTCTTCAAAACATCGTTGGAGATGCTCATGGAGCTTGACGAAGCCATATCAATATCATCGACATCGGTTTTCTCATTCAGGAAAACGCAGTAGCAGAGATTGTCTTCCTCGTAATCCAAAGGCAAAAAGAACAGATTGAACCACAGATTGGCAACATCTATATTAAGGTATGTGTGGATTGTTTTCTTTAAGATGGCGCTTTGATGGCACTTATGCTCGAAATCGGGAGACTTGGGAAGATACTTGTCGTAGATATTGTTCTTCCTAAACTTTCCGATGATCGTGCCCGGCGTCACGGCAAAAAGCGGGTGTTCCACGAACTCAACAAATACTTTGTTGCCCGTGACTATTCGTATCTCGCCGTATCCTCCGTCTTCCTTTTTTTCGACCGACAGAACGCACGCCATCGGCTTTAAATCATCAACAAGAGTCTGAAAATCCATCTCGCAACCTCGCTACGCATGCATAGTGAACATATCTCCGGATACTAATTATTATATACTAATATGAACAATATTGCGTATGTATAAACTCGATTTTATGATTTTTGGATGAAAATTTAGAATATGTTTATGGGAATCAGGGTGGTTTAAAAAATGTATGAAATTCACCCTAATACATATAAAAACATACAAAAATTCAACTTGACTCGAGAAGGATAGCTGTGATAAGTTTAAATAAAGTACAATATTACCCATAATTAGGGTAAAAACGTCCCCAAATTCAACCGAGGAGAAGAAATGAATCTGTATTATGAATTATTGCAATATCCGGTGTTTTCAATGAAAGAAGTATCCTCATTTTATGAGAGCGAGAAGAGTGCCAGAAAGGCGCTTTCAAAATTAGTAAAGGATAATATGGTTGCAAAAATTCGAAATGGATTATATACATGTGTGAGCGGAGAGAGTGGTGGCCCTGTTGCTGATCGGTTCCAAATAGGAAGTGCCATAACACCGACTTCATATATATCACACCATACTGCCTTTGAGTATTTTGGTATATATGATCAGATTTATTACGATGTTTATGTGAGCTCGGAGACGAGATTTCACGATTTTGAGTTTGACGGATATACATATCATTGTATTAAATCAATATCTAATAGTGGAGTGACTAATCCGCAATTTAGCGGTGGCATACGTGTAACAGATAAAGAACGAACAATTATCGATGCGGTAAAAGACATTAATAAAATTTCGGGGTTAGAAGAGGTTGTAGAGTGTATAGCTTCAGTGCGCATATTAAACGAAGAGAAACTCGTTGAATACATGAAGAAGATTGGCAGTCCGTTTCTTTACCAGAAAATGGGCTTTTTGGCGGAACTGCTAAAAGATGAATGGAAGCTTAGCGATAAATTTATAGATTTATGTAAGAAGAAAAAGGGGAAAGCTAAACGATATATAACAACTCCCATCACGAATGGAGTTTATTCTTCGGATTGGAGTTTAATATATCCAAAGAATATTAATAGGACAAAGAATGGAGTAATGGAAGATGCCCCAGTTTAAAAAAGCGGAATTAAAATCGAAATCGAAAGAGTACGGGTTTAATCGTGATACTTTTGAAAAAGTTTATCGCTTAAAATTCATATTGGATTTTATAAATACACATAAGTATCTTAAAAATCATCTGTTACTTAAAGGTGGAACAGCAATAAACCTTACAGTTTTCGAGCTTCCGCGATTATCTGTGGATATAGACTTGGATTATATTCCGAATGATACTAAAGACGATATGGAGAAAAATAGGGATGAGATCAAATTTTTGATTTTGAACTATATGGAATCAGAGGGATATATTTTGGCTGAGGATTCAAGATTTACATACAGTCTTGATGGATTTCACTTCCAGTACATAAATGCAGGCGGAAACAAAGATACTATTAAGATTGAAATCAATTACTCACTGAGAGCCCATATGTTTGAGCCGGTCCAAGTTGAGATCATTCCCAGAATCTTCGATGAAAAAATGAGTATAAGGACTCTGTATCCGTTGGAAATCTTTGCGGCCAAGACAAACGCCCTCCTAAACAGAGCTGCAGCGCGAGATCTATATGATTTTGTGAATATGATAGATGCAGGCCTTTTTGAAGATAATAGGGATATATTCAGAAAAGCAGTTATATTCTATGCAAGCATTTCCGCAGACACTATAAATAAAACTTTTGATACAAAAGAGATAGATACAATTGATTTCGCCAAAATAAAAAGAGAGCTTTTCCCCGTGATAGAGGTAAAAGCTCACTTTGATCTCGATGGTATGAAGAAAAAAGCCAAAGAATATATTAGTGATTTAATGGTACTTACAGATGACGAAAAAGAGTACTTAACTCAATTTGAACAAAAGAAGTATTTGCCTGAACTACTATTTGATGATGCTGAGATAGTAGAAAGAGTTAAGGAGCATCCGATGGCATTATGGAAGTGCAGAGCTTAATAAAGCTTTTGCTCCCATTTATTGTGTTTAAAAAGACTTCAAGGAGAGACTCACTTATGACAACAGTAGAAAAAGCATTACAGGGAAAAGCATTTATCAAAGAAGAACTCTACAAAGCATTCGCGCAAGAGGATGCGGATGAGATATGGAAAAGAGCCGAAGAAAAGCTAGACATGATCTATGCGGAGCACCAAGGACTCCCCAAGGGCGTTGCCGCGCATACCGACGGAAACATCTTCCCGTCAGCAGCCATCTACCTATCCATGAAGGAAAAAGACCCTGAGAAAGCATTTGAGGTAATGCGAATATCCATGAAAGCAAACAGCGAAAAAGCAGGCGCCTCCCTTGCAAAGTCGGCAAGATTCCCCGGCTTCACAAGGTTCTTCCTCGCTATGTGGGGACCCGTCGCCAAGAAAAGCTTCGGAGAGACCGCCGGCTTCAAGAACGTCTTCTACCCCAAGAAAAAAGGCGAGTTCGCCATGGACATAACTCAGTGTCCCTACCACACCTACCTCACAGAGCTAGGCTGCCCCGAGATCAACAGACTCTTCTGTGACAACGACATCTACTGCTACGGCAACATCCCCGGCCTTGAATTCACCCGCACCAAAACAATCGGAAACGGCGATGAACTCTGCGATTTTAGGCTGAGGTTGAAATAAGACTTCTCTGTTATTTTATATTCTTTTAATGCCGAGTTTGTTTTATTCGCAGGCACTACACATTATAATTTCAATTACATTTATAGTGAAAGGTAGGTACTGCGTACGAAGCTATTAGTCAAAAGAAATCTCGCTGTATTTACAGCTGTTCTCATGATCTTCGGAACATTTATCGCGGGCGAAGCAAAAGCCTACGCTGCAAGCGGCGATACTACGGTGTATATCACAAAATCCGGCAAGAAATATCACGCCGATGGCTGTCAGCATCTTAATAAGAGTAAAATAGCAAAGTTTGGTGTTGAACAACATCTAAGAAATACAGGAAGATTTTCCGCTGTTAATTTTAAGGAATATATGTATGGAAAAGCATATTTTATAAAAATGGTTGAAAAAGATATTGGGGAGGAATATTTAAAACAACTAGATGAGATTTTTTCTATAGAATACTAAATTCAAATTCACTTATATAACAAGTAATGATAATTGAATGATTATTACCTACGCGAGGAGGAAGCCTATGGGATTGTTTTCGAGAAGTGACAAAAGCGTAGATATCGATTTTGACAGGCTGAGGGAAGACTTGATGGATGAGTACGGCACGCAGATGGTGACTTTTACGGGCGCAATGGGGTATTCGGATATGTGCGATGCGCAGAGTGCTTCGAATGAGAAGCTGCTTGAGATGGCGAGGAGAGAGGGTTTCAGTATTGAAAGGTATAAAAGGAAGTGAGTAGATACAATAATAGAGTAAAAGCAATTATAGCTTTTTTTATAATGTGCATAGTGACAGCTTTTAGCCTTACAGCATGTGCTTCGAGAAACATGACAAGCATAAAAGAAAAAGCAAAAGAGAACGGATATGATTTAGAGTCTGTAGATAATAGGACTGTTTGCGTGGAAGACGGTGACGCTAAGTATTATTACAATATTTGGATATTTGGCGTGAATTTTGATAGGTGCGAGATCAAGGTGGAGGAAGAAGGCGTGGAAGTTAAAAAAGGCGAAGCTATTATTTCTATCGAAAATGAAAACCGAAATAAGGTCCGTGTTACAGTTCATGATTCTCGAGTATTGATAAATAGTGATGGTTCTGAGGAAGAGCAATATACTGTGACATATTATATATGCGATAAGAAATTTGATGCTTCATCAATTGAGTCAAAAACAATGATAGATAGTGATGCTAAAGCAGAAAAAGCATATAAACATGTTGAGAGATTTTTGACCACAGAAGAACTGAAAGATTATTACGATAAGGCGCTGACTATACGTGACCGGCTTAATGGATGAAGTGCCGGGCGTAGAAAGCTCTTTTGCCTGATAACGAAAGTGAGACCAATTTGAATAAAAAGACGATACGTGTTGTTGCAGCTGTTATTTGGGACTGCAGCGGGGGAGAAAAAAGAATATTCGCAACGGCCAGAGGGTACGGAGATTACAAGGGTATGTGGGAGTTTCCGGGCGGAAAGATCGAGGCCGGTGAGACGCCGCAGGAAGCGCTTGTGCGTGAGATAAAAGAGGAGCTGACTGCGACGATAGCTGTGGGCGAGCTTATTAAGACGATTGAATATGACTATCCCGAGTTTCATCTTTCTATGGATTGTTTTTTGGCTGAGGTGGAATCGGGGCAGTTGGTGCTCAAGGAAGCCGAGGCTGCGAGGTGGCTTACGAAGGATGAGCTTGATGAGGTCAACTGGCTGCCGGCGGATCGGGAGCTGATTGAGGAGATAAAAAACCGGATCGTGTGATCCGGTTTTGTTGTATTAATTATTGGGTTTGGAATTTTTTAATTCACGAAGCTTTGAAAGGATGGCCTCTTTATCTGCGTTTGGTTCATCGAGCTGGTTTATGAGTTGCAAGAATGCCGTCTTTTCTGTGCTTAGTTCAGCGATGGTGGCAGCTTGTTTATCTATTTCATTTTGCATCTGCTCTTTTTCAGCTTTGTTCTTAGCAAGCTCTGGCTCATATTTCTCTTCAGCATCAGTGTATCCTGCAGTATATTGAGAGTTCATCTGCTCTCTGTAACGGCGCTGGCCTTCTAATATTTCTTTTGCTTGATTGTCATAATTAAGTTCAAAGATCAATGTTCCGACCTCGCTTTACTTTTTTAGTTCACGAAGCTTTGAAAGGATGGCTTCTTTATCTGCGTTTGGCTCATCGAGCTGGTTTA
>JAEEGJ010005978.1_pt1 | contig 37205 bp, 30 predicted proteins | sample 8958761 | NCBI WGS metagenome assembly JAEEGJ01 (sample SAMN16246546, study PRJNA631951) | gut metagenome | biome: gut microbiome; feature: rumen; material: RS-attached | host: Bos | place: Iran: Karaj | collected 2018-10
AATAAAACTCCTTAAACCATTTTCATTTCATGCGATTTGTTTGCTTTCCATTGCTAAAGCACCGGCAGGATGTGGTCCCATACCAGGTTCAACTCTCCCTGCATATCGCCCACATCGGAGGTGATGGCTATGACGGCATTCTTGTCGGGCACCACGATGATGAACTGCCCGTGGGCACCATCGGCACGGAAACAGCCGGGACGGCAACGCCACATCTGATAGCCGTAGCCCTGCATCCAGTCGCTGGTCTCCTTGGTCATGCCCTTGCCTGCGGCCTCCTCTTGACGAGTGCCGGGATTGATGCTCTCCACCTGCTTTCGCGACATCTCCTCAACCCACTCAGCAGGTATGATCTGACGGCCGTTCCACTCGCCTTTCTGAAGCAGCAGCTGTCCCATCTTCGCCAAGTCCTCGGTCTTCAGCCAGAGGCCCTAGCCGCCACAGTTGATGCCCTGCGGGCTCTCCTCCCATTTGGGCTTGTCGATATGCAGGGGCTCGAAGAGGCGGGGGGTGAGATAGTCGACCACCTTCTCGCCTGTCACTTTCTGAACGATGGCAGAGAGCATGTAGGTGCCGAGGCTGTTGTAGAGAAAGAACGTGCCCGGCTCGTGAACTACGGGATGTGCCAGGAATGCCGTCACCCAGTCCTGCCCGGCGTCTCCGGCGTTGCGGAAGGAAGGCTCCACATCGTGTCCGCACGACATTGTCAGCAGGTCGCGCACGGTCATGGCCTTCAGCTGTCCGCTCTGTTCGGCAGGAAGCTTGTCCGGGAAAAAGCTTACGATCTTGTCGGTCAGAGCCAGCTTCCCCTCACCGATGGCCAGTCCGACAGCAGTGGCGGTGAACGTCTTGCTCACCGAGTGGAGCACATGCGGCACGCTGTCTGCTCCCTGGCTCTGCCAGCGGCTGTAGACGACTTGCCCGTCCTTGACAATCATCACGCTGTGGATGTCCATAGAGTCGCGGGCTGCCTGCCCGAAGAATCGTTCCATCGCCGAAGCCACGCTGTCGGTGGTTTCCGCACGCGGCAGGTCGATTGTCTCTGCCGAGTCCTTCACGTTGCTCTTACATGCCGCAAGTGCCACCAGCACAAAAGCGGCCAGAATCGTTTTTCTTGTCTTCATAAAGATTTTGGTTGGCATATTCATAAACATTATTAATAATTGATACAAATATACGCACTATTAGGCAATAATTGTTATTTTTGTCCTTAGATTTAAATGTTTTTATTACAACGGTATGGACAGAAGAGAATTCATCAAGAAGACTGCGGCAGCGGCAGCAACTGCTGCGATTACGACCCCCGCGATGGCTATGCTTACAAACGCTGGGCAGACAGGATTGGCGGGCGGAGAAGCAGAACAAGCGGAAGGGGCGGCAAGGGCTGACGGTCAGGCGCCGAAGGTGTTGTTGGTCAACGGTAGTCCCAGACGCGACGGCAACACGTTCTGCTGTCTGCAGGAGATAGAGACGCAGCTGCAGAAGCACGGACTGCGGACGGAGATCGTGCAGATAGGAACGAAACCCGTGCGCATGTGCGTCAACTGCGGTGGCTGCAGGCGCAACAACGGAGCAGGATGTGTGTTCACGGACGACCTTTGCGCCGCGCTCACAGAGAAGATGAAAGAGTGTGACGCGCTCGTTGTGGGCACACCCGTTTACTACGGTCAGCCCAACGGCGGCATCCTCTCCCTGATGCAGCGGCTGTTCTTCTCGGCAGGCCATCTGGTGCAGAACAAGCCTGCGGCAGCCGTAGCCGTATGTAGGCGCGGTGGAGCCACTGCCACTCTCCAGACTATGAACATGATGTTCGAGATGATGAACATGCCGGTGGTCACCTCACAATACTGGAACATTGCCTACGGCGCCGGAAAGGGCGAGGTGAAGCTCGACACCGAAGGCATGCAGACCATGCGGACGCTTGCCACGAATATGGCCTGGCTGCTGGAGAAGATTCATGCCGGCGGCAAAACCGCTCCCGAGCGGGACGAGCAACATGTGTTTATGAACTTTATCAGATAAGTGGTTCCAACGATGAGAAAAAGAGCGATAACGTTTGTCGTGTTGTATGTCCTGGTGGCTGCTGCCGCCTTCGGACAGGACGCAGGAACAATCCATAAGCGGGTGCTCACCGGCGGCTGGCATTTCATCCGTCAGGACCTGGCGGGTGTCTGGGAGGCTGTGCGCCCCGTGGTGGCGGGCAAACCCGAGTCGGTGCCCCTGTGGCAGGAGGTGACGCTTCCCCATTGTTTCAATGCCTTCGACGCGGTGGACCCCTATCGGAACTACTATCAAGGCGCTGGCTGGTACCGCACGGAGCTGGCGATTGACAACCGGCGTGCCGACGGGCGCGTGCTGCTGCATTTTGCCGGTGCCGGACAGAAGACCGACGTGTATGTGTACACGCGGAAGGTAGGCTCGCACGTGGGCGGCTACGACGGCTGGACGGTGGACATGACCGACGCCGTGAGGGAGTTTGCCGCTACGGAGGTGTGCCGCGAGCGCTACGGGGGCAGGGTGCCTGTGGTGGTACGCTGCGACAACGGCCGCGACACGGAGATGATTCCGTCGGACATGTCGGACTTCAACCTCTATGGCGGCCTGTACCGGGAGGTGACGCTGGAGTATGTGCCGGCGACGTACATCAGCCACATGCGCGTGGATGCGGCGGGGCGGAAGGTAGCGGTAAACGCCGAAATCGGAGGCAGCTGCGAGGGTGCCACGCTCTCGCTGGTGGTGAAGGACCCGCAGGGCAACGTGGTGGCGAGGAAGACCGAGGCGCTGCAGGGGAGCGACGCGCGGATGGACATCGAGGTGAGGAAGCCCGTGGTGTGGGATGTGGATGCGCCCCGGCTCTACACGTGTGAGCTGACCGTGGGCAACAAAGGCGAAGAGCACCGGATGGAGCGACGGTTCGGCTTCCGCTCGTACGAGTTTAAGGAGCACGGTCCCTTCGTGCTGAACGGCCGCAGGCTGCTGTTGCAGGGAACCCACCGCCACGAGGATCATGCCGGCGTGGGTGCCGCGATGACCGACGGGCAGATAGTCGCCGAGATGCGTCAGATAAAGGAGATGGGCGCCAACTTCATCCGGCTGGGCCATTACCAGCAGTCGGAGCGCGTGCTGCAGCTGTGCGACTCGCTGGGTATCCTGGCGTGGGAGGAGATTCCCTGGTGCCGCGGCGGTCTGGGCGGGGAAAAATACCGCGAGCAGGCGCGGCGGATGCTCCGCAACATGATCCGGCAGCATGCCCACCATCCCTCAGTGGTATTGTGGGGACTGGGCAACGAGAACGACTGGCCGGGCGACTTCGAGCACTTCGACAAGGACAGCATACGGGCGTTCATGAGCGAGCTGAACGACATAGCTCACCATGAGGACCCGCTCAGGAAGACTTCTATCCGTCGGTGCGACTTCTGTAGCGACGTGGTGGATGTCTACTCGCCCTCGATCTGGGCAGGGTGGTACAGCCGCTCGTTCCGCGACTTCAGCGAGATGGTGGGCGAGGCGATAAGGAAGTTCCCCCGCTTCTTCCACGCCGAATGGGGCGGTGACAGTCATGCGCGGCGGCATAGCGAGCGCGACTACCGTGAGATGATACAGGCCGACAAGAACGGCGACTGGACGGAGACGTATATCGTGAGGCTGTTCGACTGGTGTCTGAAAGAGCAGCTGCAGATGCCGAACCTGACGGGCGGCGCCTTCTGGACGTTCAAGGACTTCTCGACGCCGCTGCGGCCCGACAACCCGGTGCCGTATGTCAACCAGAAGGGTGTCGTGGAGCGCGACGGCACACCCAAGGAGAGCTACTACGTGTTCCAGTCGTATTGGACGAAGAAGCCCATGCTGCACATCTACGGTCACACGTGGCCCGTGAGATGGGGACGGCCTGGCGAGGAGAAAGAGATACTGGTCTACTCGAACTGCAAGGAGGTGGAGCTGTTTGTGAACGGCAAGTCGCAGGGCGTCAGGAAACGCGACGTCAGGGACTATCCCGCCTGCGGCCTGCATTGGAACGTGGTGCTCAACGAAGGCGGGAACAGCATCCGCGCGGTGGCAAAAGGCACAACGGGCATGCTGACCGACGAGATCAGGCAGGAATACCAGACAGCCCCGTGGGGCGAGCCGGCTGCCATTGAGGCGAAGGTGGTCCGCGACGAGGCGCAGGACTGTTCGCGGATAGAAGTGCAGCTGGTCGACAAGAATGGTGTCAGGTGTCTGGACGCCGCCAACTGGCTCACGTTCGAACTGGCTGGCGACGGCACTCTGATAGCCGATATGGGTACCGCAACCGCGTCAAGGCGCGTGCAGGCATATAACGGCAGGGGAAGCATCCGCGTGAGGCATCATGGCAAGGCCGTCGTGGCCGTAAAGTCGCCCGGTATTCCCACCAGGATGGTTACAATTGATAGATAACAGAGAAGGAGTTTCAGGGGCGCGGCGAGCCGCAGTTCAGAGTTCAAATGCGCTATGCGCGTTTATGTTTTAAAGATGGGAGAAATGGGGTGAATGGGATTGATGGGGAGTTATGGAAACTCACGCCTCGCAGACTATTGTCCTGCAACTCCCTGCAACTCCTTGAAACTCCTTGAGTTCTTGAACTCCTTGAACTCCTTGCAACTCCTTGTCTCCTTGAACCTTACTCCTTAATCCCGCATCAGCGTATTCTCTCGTAGTCGAAAAGGTCGACGTCGAGGTATCCGCCCTTGCGCTTCGTGGAATAGCAGAAGATGGCATAACGGGTGCCCATGAAGAGCAGACGGTAGTCGAAGCGCATCTGATAGTCGGGACCCAGTCGGGTCCATTCTTTTCCGTCGAGGCTGTACCAGCATGTGGCGATGTCGCGATGGAGGTTGAAGTCTGCGTCGATGCGCAACCAGACAACGGGCTGCGAGAATGTGGCACTCTCCCTGACGGCCTCGTCGACACGCTCCACCTTCTTGACATCATTGGAGAGGCTGACCACCTGCTCCGACATCGTGAGGCTGTAGCGCTTGCCGCTCTTCTGGACGGTGAGCACGCCGCTGTGGCCATTGAAGACGCAGAAGCCTGCCCGGTCGCCGTCGCGCAGGTGCGACACGTCGAGCTTAACCGTGGCGCTACACTTCGGGCCTTCCATCCGCTGCGAGAGGGTGTTGGGCGCGAGATAGAGATTCTCCACCACGCGGTTGGTCTTGAGGCGCAGATAGCCGGGGCGCTCGGAAAGCGACCATGCGGCGTCGATGGGGTTGTGGTTCCATTGCCAATGCAGGTCGAGACGGTCGTTGCTGAAGTCGTCGCTGACGGTAATGAACTGTGGCGTCTGTCCGGTCTTCACGGGTCGCATGCGCGGAGGGATGATGCCCTCCTCGTCGCCCAGCATCGGCCAGCCGTCGAGCCAGCGGCAGGGCATGAGCGTGATGACGCGCCCTACGCCCCCACGGTCCTGGAAGATGACTCCGTACCAGTCGCCGTCCTCCGAGTCGACGATGGTTCCCTGGCCGGCATAGGGGAATCCGCCCATTGGCGACTGCATGATGACATTCTTCTCGTAGGGTCCGCGGATATTGTCGGAGCGGTAGCACACCTCTCTTCTGTAACGGCCGGGAGCCCATACCTGCGAGATCATGAGCAGGTAGTACTTGCCGTTGTGCTTCACCATTCGCGAGCCCTCGAGAAGGCCTTTCTCGTCGGCCTCACGCTGGAACAGCTGGCACTCGGAACCCGGAATGACGCCCTGCAGGTCGCTGGTGAGCTCGCACATGCGGCCCGTCTCGTAGATAACATACACGCGCCCGTCGTCGTCGAAGAGCAGGGAACTGTCGTGGAAGTGGGGCAGTCGGCTGACCAGCGTCCACGGTCCGGCAGCATCGTCGGCGGAGTAGATGTAGGAGCGTCCCATCGGGCCTCCCTCGTTGGGCGCGAAGAGGACGTAGAACTTCCCGTTGTGGTATTTCAGCGATGTGGCCCATTGGCCGCGCCCGTAGACGGTTCCCTCAAGCAGATCGTAGCGGGGCGAGTCGGTAAAGCGGTCGCACACGTAACTGGCTATCTCCCAGTTCACCAGGTCTTTCGACTTCATGATGGGAACGCCTGGCACGAGGTGCATGGTGGTGGTGACCAGATAGAAGGTGTCGCCCACGCGGATGATGTCGGGGTCGGGGGTGTCTGCCCAGATAACGGGATTGTCGACGGTCTCATATTTCTTCATTTGTGGCCAAGCCTGCAAGGCGATGCAGCAGCCGAGGATGATAGCTGAAATGCGGATTCTCATATTGTTTAGTTATTAAAGAAAAAGATGCGGACACATAGTTTGTGGGTGAGTACGAAATGCATAAAGATGCTATGCTGAGGGTAAAAGCAGAATAGACGTTGCTCTTTCCGCTCTTGTCAGGATGCCATGAGGCAGATGAGGAGGACCAGAATGAGGATGATCAGCAGGGAAATCAGGCTCATGTATTTGTTCTGCCTGTTGCTGAACTGGTATTCCGTCGGGTCGGGTGGGGGCATACTCCCTTGTCCCCTTGGGGGAATGCCCATTGGGGCGCTTGGAGGCATGCTCCCTGGCTCCCTGGGGGGAGTAGGCATGTCGGGAGAGGACTGCTGGCTGGAAATGTCGTGCAGGTCGGGAGAGGTAGAGCTCATACGGTTGCGGAGTGAGGATAGTTGATGAGGTCTTTGATGATTTCGCCACCAATGGCGAGGCCTGCCGCAGGGGGTACGAAAGCGTTGCTGGCAGGGATGGCACGCCGTCTGCCGTCAGCCGGAGGTGTCTCTCCCTCGGCATAGGAGAGTGGCGTTTCCTCGCTGTAGACGACCTTCAGGGAGGGAATGCCGAGCTGGCGCAACTTCTTGCGGATGACCTTTGCCAGCGGGTCGATTTGCGTCTTGTTGATGTCGGCAACGCGGAAGGCGGTAGGGTCCATCTTGTTGGCTGCTCCCATGCTGCTGATAATGGGAACATGAAGTTCGTGACAGCGGCGTATGAGCTCCAGCTTGGCTGCGACGGTGTCGATGCAGTCGGCCACGTAAGAGAAGGAGGTAAGGTCTATCTCGTCGGCATTCGACGGCAGGTAGAACATCTGCAGGGCCGTAACCCGGCAGTCGGGGTTGATGTCACGGATTCGCCCTGCAACCACGTCGACCTTATACTGGCCAACGGTGGAGTGCAGGGCGATAATCTGACGGTTGATATTGGAAATGTCTACCCGGTCGTTGTCGATGACAGTAATGGCTCCCACGCCACTACGAGCCAGTATCTCGGCCACATAGCCACCCACGCCTCCTACGCCAAAGACTGCCACGTGGCTGTCGTTCAGGGTCTGCATGGCCTTACGGCCTAAGAGGAGCTGCGTGCGTGAGAACGGCATGGGCGAGGGTGTGTCGGAATCAAATATCGGAATAGCTGACAGAGGCGTAACTGACCTCAATGTAGTTGTCGACGGTGAAGCTGGAGATGATGAACATCATTTGCAGTTTCTTGGTTTTCTCGTCGACCATACCCTGTGAGGCGAAGCTATAACCGCCTATGTCGACCGACTCGGTGAAGTTGATAACAGCCTGATGCTCCTTTCCGCCATAATTGAGGGTAAACTCCAGCTTGCGGTTGTTGGGGATGATATAGAAGAACTTATTGCTGGCCCCCGTGGTATTGTTGGTGATGTTCCAGAAGTCTTTCATATTCACCACCATCGGCATGTCTTCCTTAGCCTCTAATGCCTCGCGGAGCTCTTGACTGCCCTCGCCCTTGATATAGTTCTTCAGAATGGAGACGGGGAATTCTGAGAAGGTAACTTTCTTGTCGAGACTTACCGTACAGGGCGTGCTGACCGTGGCAGAGTCTTGTTTTCCCTGCTCGTTCTGGAAGAATACTTTCAGGTTGCCCAGGTGATAGCCTGAGAAGGTAGACAGATAGTTGGAAATCTCGGCCTCCGTCATGAGGGCAGGGACGATCTCGTCCTCGTCATCATCGCTATTTAGACATGAGGTGAGGGTGAATGCTGAGATGCTGAGCCAAGCTAGCAACATCATAAAACGTGTTGTTTCTTTCATTTTCAATTCTCCTTGTTTTTATACACTTGTTTAGTGGATAAACACATAAACGCAGAAAACCTTGCACGGGAAATCAGATTTTTTTGCTTTCCGTGCGCAGCAGGTTCATGAATTCCTGTCGTGTCTTTGCCTGGTTGAAGGCTCCGCTGAACTCACTCGTGGTCGTGATAGAGTTTTGTTTCTCCACACCACGCATCTGCATGCACATGTGCTTGGCCTCGACGACGACCATCACGCCGAGCGGCTTGAGCGTGTCCTGGATGCACTCCCTGATCTGCAGGGTCATACGCTCCTGCACCTGCAGCCTGTGGCTGAAAATGTCGACGACACGGGCAATCTTAGAGAGCCCCGTGATGTAACCGTTGGGGATATAGGCGACATGCACCTTGCCGTAGAAGGGCAGCATGTGGTGCTCGCAGAGCGAGAAGAAGTCGATGTCCTTCACGATGACCATGTGTGAGTAGTCTTCCTTGAACAGGGCGTCGGTGAGCACCTTGTGGGCGTCCATAGCATAGCCGCGCGTGAGCACTTGCATGGCTTTGGCGACGCGCATGGGTGTCTTCAGCAGTCCTTCGCGGGTGGAGTCTTCTCCGAGTAGTTTAAGTATGCTTTCGTAATGGGATGCGAGTTCCTCAAGTCCCTCGCGGTAGTCTATTTCCGGATTCATGATTTGATAAATAATGTATGATGAAGACATGAACAGCATCCCCGCTATTGATTCAAAGGAGGAACAAAGGGGCGGGGCGTCTGATGCTGTATTAACTCTTGATATTCAGTCGAAGTTGGTTCCCTGTAGTCTTTTAATACTGTACGCTAATTTTCCCCTTCACGATACAGGCCTGTTTGTAGCCCATAGCCTTTACATTTCGCAGCACACGGCTGGCCTCCTCGTAGGTCTTGAAGTTTCCGACACGGCACTTCCATTGTGGTGAATAGAAATGCACGTACACAGGGAGCTCGGGGTATTTCATCTTAATGCTTCGTCCGGCCTGCTCGGCTTTCAGCTTGTCTTCGCGGGAGTTGCCTCCTGCAAATGCCTGCACCCGGAAGCCGTTGATTCTGTAACTGTGGCGAGGCACTTTCTTGCTCATGTCGATGGGTGCCGTAACCGTCTCGCCATTCTCGTCTATGATTTGGCGGGGAGCCTCGCCTGTGACTGGTCTTGCTTCTATAGGTTTAGGTGTGGTCGGTGTAGGAACGGTATCGTTCTTGGCAACGGGAGCGGTGGGGGTAGTTGCGGCAGGAGCCGGGGGCGTGGTCACCAGTTTCTTTCCGTTCACCAAGTCCTCTATGGCCTTGCTTTGCGTGATGGTCACCTTTCCCTCACCTTTCTTCTGTTGTTGAACTTGTGTGGTAAATGTCTGGGCAGAAGAGGTGATAAATGACAAATGAGAAGCGAGAAGCAGCAGCACGATTCTTGGCCACCACCCCAACTGGGTAAATATCGTTGTTTTACACATAATTATATCTCCTTTTGTTTTGTTTCACTAATCATTCGTCATTTATCACTCAAAATATGCCATTCTCTTATTTCCAAGCGTCGATGATGCCCTTGAAGTCTGCGCACTTCAGCGAGGCGCCGCCAATGAGGCCGCCGTCGATGTCGGGCTTGGCAAACAACTCAGGAGCATTGCTGGCCTTGCAAGAGCCACCGTAGAGGATGGTGGTGTCGTCGGCAACAGCCTGGCCATATTTCTCGGCGATGATGCTACGGATATAGGCGTGAATCTCCTCAGCCTGGTCGGCGGTAGCGGTCTTGCCTGTTCCGATAGCCCAGATGGGCTCGTAAGCGATAACGATCTTGCGGAAATCCTCCTCAGAAAGGTTGAACACGCTGCCTTCGAGCTCTGCCTTCACAACCTCGTTCTGCTTGCCAGCCTCGCGCTCTTCCAGGCTCTCGCCGATGCAGAAAATGACCTTCAGGTCGTTCTTTTGTGCGAGCAGCACCTTCTCTTTCAGAATCTCGGGAGTCTCTTTGTAGTACTCGCGACGCTCAGAGTGACCCAAAATAACGTACTGGGCACCTGTTGACTTTACCATCTCGGCACTTACCTCACCCGTGAAAGCACCCTTTTCCTTGTCGGCGCAGTTCTCAGCACCCAGGCCGATGATGTCCTGGTCGAGGAACTGAGCGATAGAGGCTAGGTGGATGAACGGTGTGCAAATGACAACGCCGCAGTTGGGCTTGTCTGCCTTCAATGTCTCATTCAACTCCTTAGCGAGAGCGATACCATCCTGCAGGTTCATGTTCATTTTCCAGTTACCTGCTACAATTTTCTTTCTCATTTCTTTTTCCTTTAAAAATTTAAATATCTAATGATGTTGTTTCTTCTGTTTTCTCCGAGGGGGTGTCCGTAGCGTTGTCGGGCGTTGCCTCCCCGTTGCTGTTACCGGGCGTCATGTCGGGTGCAGCCTCCCCGTTGCTTTCAGCCTGTGGCTTGTTCTTTTCCTCCTTGACCCGACGGAGCAGTCGCTTGCGCCTAACCCATTTGGTCCATGCCCATAGACGGTCGGCAACCGTGAGCAGGAACAGCGGGAGAACAAACCAGATGACTACCCGCAGGATTTTTTCTGCCACCGACTTTTCCGTCATCTTCCCGATGGGCTGACGCTCCAGGGGGACGGATGCCTTTGCCGGTTCGATGACTGGCAGGTTGTTGTGGCTCCATTTCTGAATGATGGTCCCGTCCTTGATAAGCAGCAAGCCCGGATTGCTCCGGATGATGGTCTTCAGCGTGGTCTCATCGGTAATGCAGAACGGATACTCGGCACCCGTAAGATCCTGCCATTGCAAAATGGCCTTCTCAGAACTGGCGGTCAGACAATAGAACTTGTAGCCGTTTTCCTCAGCATACTCGTACAGCTGGTCGATTCGTCCGAAGTTGCTGTCGCTCGCTTTCTCCAGATGCGGTGAGATGAGCAGGAATGTGTAGCTCGTGTCGGCCAGTACCTCCTCGGTAATGTCATCGCCCGTCTCGGCTACCTGGATAGAGAAGTCGTGGATGGGTGGTACATATCCTTCGGCAGTCTGTACCGTCTTGCTGTCGACAAACGTCCAAGTGGAGTCGGGATAGTTGTCGAGTGTAAACTCCTTGCGTTCTCCGTCCTTCTCCAGGATGAATGTCGTTTCGAACTGCGGCTGCTCAGCTCCCTCGGGGATTTCCATTCCCTTCTTGATGTTGGCTCCCACGTGGTAAGGGCGGAAGTCGAACTGGGGCAGGTCGTAGAGGCTCCATAGGCTAGAGAGCAGGATGAACACAAACGTGAAGTTGATGACAATCCATTGGTTGCTCTCCGAAATGAAGCGTACCATCTTCAATGGCCAGCGGGCAATGACGACAGCACATGCCAACAGGATGACGTTCTTTCCGAATGTCTGCCAGTTGGTCAGGATGACGGCATCGCCGAAGCATCCGCAGTCCTTCACAGGATTTGCCAATGCCAGCCACAAGGTAACGGCCGTCATGAAACACATGAGAAGCAGGGCCAGCCTTGAGCTTACGCGGCGATGAATGGCGAACAGAAGGAAGATTCCTAAGCTAAACTCCAGGGCAGAGAGTAGCACGGAGGCTCCTAATGTTACCATGTCGGACACATATTCTCCCAGATGCAACGCACCCAGATAGTCCTGTATCTTATATTGCGTTCCCAGCGGGTCGATGGCTTTCACGTAGCCAGAGAAGATAAAAGTAAGTGCCACGACCAGGCGGCAAACATTAATCAGTATCTTCTTTGCGCTCTCCATCTCTATACCCTTATTTCTTACTCACTCAGCTTAATAACCCCAAACACGGCGTAGTTGATGATGTCCATGTAGTTGGCGTCAATGCCCTCCGATACGAGGGTCTCTCCGCCCAGGTCCTCAATCTCCTTGATGCGCTGGATCTTGGTCAGAATGAAATCCGTATAGCTGCTGACACGCATCGACCGCCACGCCTCGTTGTAATCGTGGTTCTTCTTCAGCATGAGCTGCAGCGCCTCTTGGGCAAAACGGTCGTAGAGCGTCATAGCCTCCTCGTTACTCATGTCCACCTCGTCGACAAATCCGTGGTCCAACTGAATAAGTCCCACGATGCCGTAGTTGATGAGCGCGACGAACTCCGGTCTGATGCCTTCGCCCACCAGCGATTCTTTCTTGATCTCCAGCGAGCGGATGCGCTTGGCCTTGATAAACAGCTGGTCGGTCAGCGACGACGGGCGCAGGATACGCCACGACGCGCTGTAGTCGTGCAGTTTCTTCTCAAACAGAGTCCGGCACTCGTTCATCACCTGTTTGAACTGGTCTTCGGTATTGATAGATGTCGTAGACATGATGATTCTTTCTGTAATAACGCCGCAAAGTTACTAAAAATCTGAGTAAGTGAGAAGAAAATGTATAAAATTGTTTCTCTTACATAAAGATTTTATTACATAAACGAGTGAAAACCAATACTTTTTTAAGTTTTTTCGGTTATGCGTAACTTCGCGGTACGATGGCTCCCGGCATGAGAACCATAGAAAAATGCAGACGGAGAGGTTAGTTTTCCTTCTGTCTTTTATGGATGTATTTGATTTTGGCACATTGAACGTCAAACTGTACCTGCAACGAGTCGCGGTGCATGCGCATCTGGGTGGTGCGCGTCAGTTCTGCGGCTGTGGCTGTACCAGCTTTGTGGTGTGCTTCCGATTCCCTTTTCAGGCGCTCGTACTCCTTATTTGCCTTTTGAAGGGCCTCGTCGATGACCGCCAGTTCCTCCTGAGTGCGAGTCAGTTCAATGTTTTGCTGCAGGGTCAACGCCTGTTTGCGAGCCTCGACGGCGGTGGGGTAGGTACGGCGAAGCGAGTCGATGCTCTGAAGGGCTTCGTCATATTGTTTTTGTTCGAATTGGGAAGTAGCCTGATTCAGCAGCTCGGAGGCCCTTTCATTAGTTTTATCGGCGTTGCAGGAAGTCAGGAGGGCTACTCCAAGAACAAAGAGAATGCTTTTTTTCATACGAATGCTCTGATGGTTTGTTTTATTTTACATGAAGATGTGGCGACAAAGGTACGAGTATTTGTCGAGATAAACGAATGATAAACGACAAAGATGTCAATTCGAGGTGGTTAATGGTTGTTAATGGGTGGACTGCTGGCATGAGATGAAAACATGATGTTACTTAACAAAAAACCGTAACGATTGATGGTTGTTTGCGTTTTTCTTTGTACCTTTGCAGCCGCTAAAGCAGAAAGACCACAATGAAGTTATATTCAGACGAAGAGTTAGCACAGATTCTTGACAGGGAAATCTTCCACCAGATATCGCAAATCATCGACAAATTGGGTGTTGATGGATATGTGGTGGGCGGTTATGTGCGTGATATTTTCCTTGAGCGTCCGTGTAACGACATCGATGTGGTAATTGTGTCAGAGCATCCTTCTGACTGGGAGGAAGGATGTGGCATTAAGGTGGCCAGGGCGTTGGCGAAGTCGTTGGGACGTAAAGCCCATCTATCTGTGTTCAAGAGCTTTGGAACAGCACAGGTGAAGACCAACACAGGGTTGGAGATTGAGTTCGTGGGTGCCCGTAAGGAGAGTTATAGTCATGACTCGCGCAAGCCTGTTGTTGAGAACGGAACGCTGGAAGACGACCAGAACCGCCGCGACTTTACGATTAATGCAATGGCAATCTGCCTGAATGGCAGCCGCTTTGGCGAGTTGGTAGACCCCTTTAACGGCTTGGCAGACTTGGAGGACGGCATCATCGCCACACCCCTTGAGCCGGGTATCACCTTTTCCGACGACCCGTTGCGCATGATGCGATGCATCCGGTTTGCCACTCAGCTGAATTTCCAGATAGAACCCGAGACATTTGATGCGCTCGAGCGTATGGCTGACCGAATCAATATTGTCAGCAACGAGCGTATCGAGGTCGAACTGAACAAAATTATGATGGCTCCGCACCCGAGCATCGGATTGGAGTATCTTCAGCGGAGCGGCCTCCTGCAGATGATATTGCCGGAGGTGGCAGCCTTGGATATTGTTGAGAAACGGAACGGCAGGGCGCATAAGAACAACTTCTATCATACGCTGGAGGTGCTGGAGAATGTTTGCCGGGATGATAACAATCAGACGAGTCGAGCCTCAAATTGCTCAACAGCAGGCTCTCAGCCGGAAGAGGCTACCCTGCTCTCAACGGTCAGCTCTCCATTATGGTTGCGCTGGGCAGCCCTGTTGCACGATATTGGGAAAACGAAGTCAAAGCGCTGGGATCCGTTGGCTGGCTGGACTTTCCATAATCATAATTCCATTGGCGCCAAGATGGTTCCAGAGATTTTCAGACGACTGAAAATGCCTTTGGGCGGAGAGATGAGATACGTGCAAAAACTGGTTGATCTGCATATGCGTCCTATAGCGATTGCCGACGAGGAAGTGACCGATTCTGCCGTGCGCCGTCTGTTGAATGACGCAGGCGATGATATCGACGACCTGATGAGGCTTTGCGAGGCTGATATTACCTCGAAGAACCAAATCCGCAAAAGCCAGTTCCTGGAAAATTTCCGCATCGTCCGTGAGAAACTGGATGATTTGAAGGAAAAAGACTACAAGCGGCTTTTGCAACCTGTAATCGACGGGAATGAAATCATGGAAATGTTCCATCTGAAGCCTTCTCGTGAGGTGGGCACATTGAAGCAGTATCTGAAAGATGCCGTCTTGGACAACCGGGTGCCTAACGAGCGCGAACCCTTAATGCGACTGCTCTTAGAGAAAGCGCGCGAAATGGGTTTAGCGTAGTTAATCCCCTATAAGAATTGTTAAAAATGAAGTACAATTATAAATTGTACCTTATTAAATATGTAACTTTGCATTCTCTAAAAACTAGGAAGGTCAAAATAGTTTCCTAGGGATTTGTATGGAAATTAACGTAAATTGTATACAAAAAATGAAAAAGAAAGCATTATTCATGTGTGTGGCTGTAGCTGCAATGCTGGTTTCTTGTGGTGGAAAGAGAGGCGGAATGCCTAATTTCGGCGACAATGAGTATCCGGTTGTGACTGTTAGTACTCAGAGCTCAGAATCGCAGACCAGCTATCCTGCCACGATTAAGGGTATTCAGGATGTTGAGATCCGCCCGAAAGCTACAGGTTTCATTACGAGAATCTGTGTGAAGGAAGGTCAGAGCGTTGGAGCTGGCCAGCTGTTGTTTGTTATTGATAATGAGACTTACCAGGCACAGGTGCGCCAGGCACAAGCTTCGGTAAACACGGCAACCGCCCAGTGCAACACAGCCAAACTGACTTATGACAACAGTCAGCAGTTGTTCGATAATAAAGTGATTGGCGACTTCGAGTTGCAGTCGGCTAAGAATGCTTACGAGAGTGCTCGCGCCGGTCTTGCCCAGGCTAAGGCTGCTTTGGCATCTGCCAAGGAATCATTAAGTTTCTGCTACGTAAAGAGCCCCGCCAGTGGTGTAGTAGGCATGATTCCCTATAAGGTTGGTGCTTTGGTAAGTGGACAAAGTCCTCAGCCTCTGACCACCGTCTCGAATATCAACACTATGGAGGTTTATTTCTCGGTGACCGAGAAAGACCTGCTTGAGCTGACCAAGATTGCAGGCAGCGCTAATGCCGCCATCAATCAGTTCCCGCCCGTACAGCTGCAGCTGGCCGACGGTACCATCTATAATCATTCAGGTAAGGTTGTGAAGATGAGTGGTGTCATCGACGCCGCAACTGGTACTGTTCAGATGATTGCCCAGTTCTCGAATCCCGAGAAACTGCTGAAGAGCGGTGGCTCAGGCTCAATCATCGTTCCCCGCAACAACAACTTTGCCATTGTGGTGCCTCAGTCGACTGTTGTAGAGGTGCAGAACAAAAAGTTCATGTATATCCTTGGCGCTAATAATAAGGTGAAATACACCGAGATTACCGTTGCCCCGCAGGATGACGGTAAGAATTACGTTGTGACCAGTGGACTGAAGACTGGTGACAAGTATGTAACCAACGGAATTACAAAGCTTACCGACGGTATGGAGATCAAGCCGATCACTCCTGAGCGCTATCAGCAGAAAATCAGCGAGCAGGCCAAGGAGATGACCGCTGGCGACATTGTAGGATCAATGAAAAATTAATTTGTAGTGGGTAATCGGTGAGGAGCAATCGCGGCATACCCGGAAGAGGGCGCCCGTTCTGCTTTACTGAATAATGATGGAAACATGATGATAGCATTGCTCAACCCCGATTGCTGAATTAAATAAGTAATTTATGACATTTACAAACTTTATCAAACGCCCGGTACTCTCGACGGTGATTTCCATCGTTATCGTGCTGCTGGGTTTCATCGGACTGGTATCGCTGCCGATTGAGCAATATCCTGATATCGCACCGCCTACAGTTGTGGTGTTTACCAGTTATCCAGGTGCCGATGCAGAGACGGTGAAGAATTCTGTCATCACGCCGCTGGAGGAAAGTATCAACGGTGTGGAAGGCATGGAGTACATCTCGTCGACAGCCTCGTCGGGATCGGCCAGTATCAATGTGCTGTTCCGTCAGGGCATGAATGCCGACATGTGTGCAGTGAACGTGCAGAACCGTGTACAACAGGCTCAGGCCCTGTTGCCCGCCGAGGTTACCAGAATCGGTGTAACAGTCATCAAGCGTCAGACCTCACAGGTGATGATGTTCACGCTGACTTCTGACGGCCGATACGATGATGAGTTCCTGACCAACTATAACAATATCAACATCATTCCGGCTATCAAGCGTATCCAGGGCGTGGGCGACGTGCAGAGCCCTGGTATGAAAAGCTACTCGATGCGCATCTGGCTGAAGCCCGATGTGATGAAGCAGTATGGCTTAATGCCCAGCGACATTACAGGCGTGCTGGCAGAACAGAACATCGAGGCTGCCCCGGGTACATTTGGTGAGCAGGCCGATGTGGCCTACGAGTACGCCATGCGCTATACCGGTCGTCTGAAGACCGCCGAGGAGTTTGGCAATATTATCATCCAAAGCAAATCCGACGGAACGACGCTGAAACTGAAAGATGTGGCCAAGATTGAGCTTGGTGGACAGACCTATAGCGTATCGATGAAGAACAACAATGTCCCGTCGGTAATGGGTATGGTGCAGCAGATTGCCGGCTCCAACGCCAACGAGATTGCTAAGGCGGTGAAGGCCGAGCTGGAAGAGCAGCAGAAACTGATGCCGCCGGGAATGTTCTACAAGATTAACTACGATGTAACAGAGTTCCTCTATGCCTCAATCGAGGAGGTGGTGTTCACCTTGTTCATGACCTTGTTGCTCGTATTCCTTGTGGTATACATCTTCTTGCAGGACATGCGCTCGACGCTTATCCCGCTGATAGCCGTGCCGGTTTCGCTTATAGGTACATTCTTCGTGCTCAGCGTGATGGGATTCTCCATCAACCTGCTCACGCTCTCGGCCTTGTTGTTGGCAATCGCAATTGTGGTCGACGATGCCATTGTGGTGGTCGAGGCCGTCCATGCGAAACTCGACCAAGGATATAAGTCGGCTCTCACCGCATCCATCGATGCCATGAACGAGATTTCCGGAGCTATTATCTCCATCACGCTCGTGATGGCTTCGGTGTTTATCCCGGTATCTTTCATCGGTGGTACCACTGGTACATTCTACCGCGAGTTCGGTGTGACGATGGCCGTGTCAATCTTTATTTCAGCACTTAACGCCTTGACCCTGTCTCCGGCTTTGTGTGCCATCTTCCTGAAACCTCACGACGAGAACGGTAAGGAGAAAAAGATGTCGCGTGTAGAGCGATTCCATACGGCCTTCAATACTGCCTACGACGGTATTTTGGCCAAGTATAAGAAGAGCATGGAAAAATACGTGCGTCGTCCAAAAGCCATTATTCTGGCCGTAATTATAGGTATCATTGCACTGGCCGTAACCTTTACTACCACCAAGACTGGTCTGGTGCCCGACGAAGACACAGGAACCATCTTCTGTACGATATCCATGCCGCCTGCAACTTCTGTCGCCCGTACACGTCAGGTTATCAACGAGGTAGACAGCATCCTGGCTGCCGCCCCGGCAATCCAGAGCCGTGAGCAGATTCAGGGATTCAACTTTATTGCGGGCTCAGGTTCCGACCAGGCCACATTCATTATGAAGCTGAAGCCCTTCAAGGAGCGTCAGAAAGGCTTGTGGTGGAAGATTTCCGGTTTGTGGCAGGGCGATGGTATCTATCGCTTCTTCCTCAATCCTTATGAGTCAACAGGTGTGATTGCTCAGATTTTCTTGAAAACAGCACATATCAAGGATGCAAAGATTCTGGCCTTCGCACCACCAATGATTCCGGGCTTCTCGGCAAATAGTGGAGTCAGCCTTGTCATGCAGGACCGTACGGGCGGATCGCTCGAGAAGTTCTATGAGATTGTGACTAACTTTATTGCCGAACTGAACAAACGGCCTGAGTTCCAGATGGCACAGACCAGCTATAACCCCAGCTATCCTCAGTACATGATTCATGTGGATGTAGCTAAGTGTAAGCAGTCGGGCATATCGCCTTCTACTGTCTTGTCCACGCTTCAGGGTTATTACGGCGGACTTTATGCTTCTAACTTCAACGCCTACGGTAAGTTGTTCCGTGTGATGGTTCAGGGAGCTCCCGAAACACGCATGACGCCCGAATCGCTGAATAGTGTTTATGTACGCACCCCATCCGGAATGGCTCCTATTCAGGAGTTCTGTAAGGTGGAACGTGTCTACGGACCTGCCAACATCAACCGTTTTAACCTGTTCACCTCTATCAATGTGACCGGAACGGTTGCCAGCGGCTATTCTACGGGTGAGGCTATCAAGGCTGCACAGGAAGTTGCAGCCACCATGTTGCCAGCCGGATATACCTACGACTACCAAGGTTTGACACGTGAGGAGGCCAAGTCGTCCAACACGACGGGAATCATCTTCCTGCTGTGCTTCATCTTCATCTATCTGATTCTGTCGGCACAATATGAGTCTTACATCCTGCCGTTGGCTGTGGTGCTCTCAGTACCGTTCGGACTGGCCGGCTGTTTCCTGTTCACCATGTTGTTCGGCCATGCCAACGATATTTATATGCAGATCTCGCTCATCATGCTTATCGGTCTGCTGGCCAAGAATGCCATCCTGATTGTGCAGTTCGCCCTTGAGCGCCGACAGACGGGTATGGCCATCTCGTGGTCGGCCGTGCTGGGTGCCGCAGCCCGTCTGCGTCCTATCCTCATGACCTCGTTGGCCATGATCGTTGGTCTGTTGCCTCTGATGTTTGCCTCGGGTGTAGGTAAGAATGGTAACCAGACTCTGGGTGCTGCCGCTGTGGGCGGAATGCTCATCGGTACACTCTGTCAGATTTTCGTTGTGCCTACATTGTTCACTCTCTTCCAGAGCCTGCAGGAGAAATTCCGCCCGATGAAGTTCGACGATGAGGAGAACAACGAGGTGGCCGCAGAACTGGCTCAATATGCCCACCGTCCTGTTGAATATAAAGTTGAAGAATAAGCATATGAAGAAGTTATTGACGATGGTCCTTGCAACGGCTCTTCTGGCTAGTTGCGGACTCTACAACAAATACGAGCGTCCCGATGTGAACACGAGAGGGCTGGTGCGCGATGTGGTATCCCTGACCGACACGCTGGCGGTGAAAGATACGACCAGCTTCGGTAATATGCCCTGGCGTAGTGTCTTCACAGACCCCCAGCTGCAATCGCTCATCGAAAAGGGACTGGCCAACAACCCGGACCTGCTGAATGCCGCTCTGAACGTGCAGATGGTGAACGAGGCCCTGAAGGTTGCCAAGCTGGCTTTCATCCCCTCTTTGTCGTTCACTCCTCAGGGAACGATATCCTCTTTCGACGGAGCACCTGCCACTAAGGCGTACACGCTGCCCGTCACGGCCAGCTGGAATGTAGACCTCTTCGGCAACCTGCTCAACCAGAAGCGTAGCGCTCAGATGCAGTTGCTGGCAACTCAGGATTATCAGACTGTGGTGAAGACCAATATCATCAGCGGTATTGCCAATCTTTATTACACGTTGTTGATGCTTGACCGTCAGCTGGAAATCGTGGAGGGCATGACTGGCCTGACAAAAGACACGTGGGAGATGATGAAACTGCAGATGCAGTTGGGCCGTGCGCGCTCGACCAGCGTGCAGAGCGCCGAGGCATCTTATTATAGTGTGCAGGCACAGGGAGCCGACTTGCGCCGTCAGGTGCGCGAGATGGAGAACCAGTTGTCTCTGCTCATCGGCCAGCCGGCTCAGACCATTGCCCGCGGCAAACTGGAGAACCAGAGCCTGCCGACGAATCTGGCTACGGGTGTGGGCATACAGTTGCTCAACAACCGTGCCGATGTCCATGCTGCAGAGATGTCGCTGGCACAGTGTTTCTATGATGTGCAGACCGCTCGCAGCCGTTTCTATCCCAATATCACCATCAGTGGTACGGGAGCCTTCACCAACCAGAACGGTCTGGTGAATCCCGGAAAGATATTGCTGAGTGCCGTTGGCAGCCTGGTACAGCCTATTTTCCAGCACGGACAGATAGTAGCCGGCCTGAAAGTTGCCAAGATGCAGTACGAGCAGGCTTACAACACATGGCAGAATTCTATCCTGAAAGCCGGCAACGAGGTGAGCAACGCCCTGGTGCTTTACAATTCCTCTGCAGAGAAGGGTGAACTGGAGGCTAAGCAGATTGCCGTTCTTGAGAAGAATGTTGAGGATACCAAGCAACTCTACAAGAGCAGTACGAGCAGCTATCTGGAGGTCATCCAGGCCCAGAGCAGTCTGTTGAATGCCCAGCTATCCAAGGTTGCCGACGATTTCTACAAGATGCAGGCAGTTGTGAATCTCTACCAGGCACTTGGTGGAGGAGCTAAATAATTCATCATTCATAATGCATTATAATTATGGCAAGCGAGATTAGTCCGAAAGCCGAAGTAAGCCCGAAGGCGAAAATCGGCGATAATTGCAAGATATTTCCTTTTGTGTATATCGAAGACGATGTGGTAATTGGTGATGGTTGTATCATCTTCCCCTTTGTCAGTATTCTTAATGGTACACGAATGGGTGGTCATAATAAGATACATCAGGGTGCCGTCATCGGAGCACTACCACAGGATTTCGATTTCCGTGGTGAGAAATCTGAATGCATCATTGGTGACAACAACATCATCCGTGAGAATGTGGTCATCAACCGAGCCACACATAATGGCTGCCAAACAGTTATCGGCCACGATAACTTCCTGATGGAGGGTGCACATATCTCTCACGACACGAAGGTAGGCGACCAGTGTGTGTTCGGATATGGAACCAAGATTGCCGGCGACTGCGAGATTGGCAATGGCGTCATCTTCTCGTCATCGGTCATCGAGAATGCAGGAACGCGCGTTGGAGAGGGTGCTATGGTTCAGGCTGGTACAACCTTCTCGAAGGATATTCCTCCTTACATCATTGCCGGCGGAGTACCTGTTGGCTACGGTGGTGTGAATATGACGATGTGCCGTGCGTATGGTATCGACGAGAAAGTGCTGAAGCATATCGCCAATGCCTACCGTCTGGTGTTCCATGGCCAGACCAGCCTTTTCGATGCCGTGATGCAGATTAAGGACCAGGTGCCCGACAGTCAGGAGATACGCAACATTGTTTCGTTCCTTGAGTCGACACAAAAAGGAGTCATCACAAAACTGTAGAAAAAGTCTTACGATAGTATTATCATACAGACGGAACTCATCATTATTCGGTGGGCTCCGTCTGTTTTGTATATAGATGCCGTGTTTGCAAATATTAACTATCCTAATGGAAAAAATAAATGGGATGATACAATTATCGAAGAGTATGTAGAACAAATAGACAATTCACAGAGATAGAAGAGCCCCACATAATCTTAAATAATCTATAGAGTCGATGCCATCTAAAAACAACGGGAGAAAACTTGTGTTTTTCAAAAGAAATTTGTATCTTTGCACATAGATAGCTTCGTCAGATTTCTGCCTGTTTTTCGGTGTGAAGCGTTTTTGAAAAGAGTACCATTAGGCATGTTTTCAAGGCTCTCACTCCAGTGATAGTAGTCTCTCACTCCAGTGATAGCAGTCTCTCACTGCAGTGATAGGATCCTCTCACTCCAGTGATAGCTTCTGGGAAGGCATCAATTGTACCTCTGGAGATGCTCTTTTGTACCATTAGAAGGCATCTTTGTGACCCTGGAAGGTGCCTTTAGGAATAAAAACATGGTTGTGAGAGGGATTCTCGTTTTTTTGTTGTATATTTGCAATTTGAATCAACAAACGAAACGACATGCGGACAATCAAATGTATCATCGTGGCTTTGCTGGCCTTCGTGGGGCTGCAGGCAGCTGCTCAACGTTATATGCTGTGGTATCAGAAACCTGCCGCCGACTGGCACGAGGCACTGCCCATAGGCAATTCGCACATGGGGGCGATGATCTATGGCGGTACCCATCGCGAGGAGGTGCAGCTGAACGAGGAGACTTTCTGGTCGGGCTCTCCGCACGACAACAACTCGAAGGAGGCTCTCGGTCATCTGCAAGAGGTGCGCAACCTGATATTCAACAATCAGGAGGAGAAGGCTTACGACATTATCAACAAGTACTTTATCAAGACGCCCTTCGGCATGAAATACCTGCTGTTGGGCAGTATGTTCATCGATTTCCCCGATGTGAAGGATGTGAGCAACTACCGTCGTGAGCTTGATTTAAGCACGGCCATGCACAGGGTGAGCTACGAGTCAAATGGCGTGAAGTATACGCGCCGCGCTTTTGCGTCGATTCGTGATAATGTTATTGTGATGCAGATGGAAGCCGGCAAGAAAAACGCGCTGCGCTTCAAGGTCAGCCATGCTTGTCCGTTGCAGACACGCCATCAGGTGAGCAACCACACGCTGACAGCCACAGTCAGCGGAGTGGGGCATGAGGGCGTTCCCGCCGGACTGACGGCAGAATGCCAGATGTACGTACAGAGCGATGGTGTGACAACCGACCATGCTGACTACATAGAGGTGAGCGGTGCTACCGAGGCCACTATCTTCATAGTGGCAGCCACAAACTATGTGAACTACCACGATGTGAGCGGCAATCCTACCGCCCGTAACAATCGGACCCTCGCTACTGTCAAAAAACAAAAACCGCAGGTGCTGGCGCGCAACCATATCATCAGCTATGGTCCGCAGTTTAACCGCGTAAGCCTCTCGCTGCCACGCTCGGCACAGTCGGACCTGCCCACCAATGAGCGTCTGGCGCGGTTTGCGGGTAGTGGTGACATGGAGATGGCTGCCCTGATGTTCCAGTACGGCCGTTACCTGCTCATCAGTTCGTCGCAGCCCGGCGGTCAGCCTGCCAACTTGCAGGGCGTTTGGAACAATAAGGAGAATGCGCCGTGGGACTCGAAATATACGATTAACATCAATACCGAGATGAACTACTGGCTGGCCGAAGTAGGCAACCTGCCCGAGACGGCAGAGCCTTTGTTTGCCATGATTGGCGACCTGAGCCACACCGGTGCCAAGACTGCGCGCGAGCTGTACGGCTGCCGGGGTTGGGTGGCCCATCATAATACCGACCTGTGGCGCATAGCCGGTCCTGTGGATGGAGCAACATGGGGCATGTTCCCGACGGGAGGTGCCTGGCTCACCACTCATATCTGGCAGCATTATCTTTTCTCTGGCGACAAGACATATCTGGCAAAGTGGTTCCCGGTGATGAAAGGTGCAGCCGATTTCCTGCTCGACTATCTGCAGCGCGACCCCCGCAACGGCTGGCTTGTCACCGTTCCTACGGTATCGCCGGAGCATGGACCGCGCGGAAAGAAAACCACAGTCACCGCCGGTGCCACTATGGACAACCAGATAGTTTTCGATGTGCTGAGTCAGGTGTTGAGGGCTGCGGAGGTGTTAGGAACAGAAAACCCACTCCCGAAAGAGTCGACCGAGGCTTACAAGAAAGCCTTATCGCAACTGCCACCCATGCAGATAGGCCGTTACGGGCAGTTACAGGAGTGGTTGCAAGATGCCGATGATTCCAAAGACCAGCACCGCCACATCTCCCATTTGTACGGACTCTATCCCTCTAACCAAATATCGCCCTACCGTCATCCTGACCTTTTCACGGCTGCCGGCAACACGCTCACGCAGCGAGGCGACATGGCTACGGGCTGGAGCCTGGGCTGGAAAACGAATTTCTGGGCACGGATGCTCGACGGCAACCATGCCTTCCAGATTATCTCCAACATGCTCCACATCCTGCCCAACGACAGTTTTGCCAAAGATATGCCCGACGGGCGCACCTATCCCAATCTCTTCGATGCTCACCCGCCGTTCCAGATTGACGGCAACTTCGGAGTTGCGGCTGGTATTGCCGAGATGCTGTTGCAGAGTCACGACGGTGCCGTACATCTGCTGCCGGCATTGCCCGACCAATGGAGTGAGGGAAAGGCGAATGGTTTGGTGGCCCGTGGCGGCTTCCTGGTCGGTATCGAGTGGAAGGGCGGAAAATTGCAGAAGGCGGTAGTCCGTTCAACCGTTGGCGGCACGCTACGCCTTCGCTCGTATGTACCGCTGAAAGGAAAGGGCCTGCGGGCGGCAGCGGGCGACTGTCCGAACGACTGTCTGCGCCCGGCGGATATCAAGCAGCCATTACGCTCCGCCGAACTGAAAGACCTTCCGCTGCGTCCTCTGCGGAAAGTGTATGAATATGACGTAGAGACCCGCAAGGGTGCAACGTATAAGTTTACTTGTGGCTGATAAAGACAATCGTGATAAGTGAGGGCAGTTGTATCCTTTATTGTCTCTCCTTCGAATCAGTAGCGGTGTGACGGTCTTACAGTCTTGTTGCTGAGTGATATATAAAAATGGATGACTAACAGAATCAGGTTAGCCATCCATTTTTTTATAGCCTATTGTAAGGAAATCACAAAAGTGATGAGATATCAATAGCTGGCTGTACAGGGGATGCCAGCTGCTATGACCCGGTCGCGAATGCTGTCGAGCTCCTCATGGGTGGCTTTGAGCAGATTGTGGTCGGGTGTCTCGCGGTCGATGGTATAGATCATCACCTCGCGTGGCTGGATGTTTTTCACCGCCTCAAGCCACGGAAGAACATACTCGTCGCCCGTGTTGTCGACATTGTAACCACCCGTAGTGCCCTTGAGAAACATGGTCTGAATAATCACATGACCGTTGAATGCCTTCAGACTCTCAACGATTCTACGGACATCGTAGGGGCCGGTGGGGCGATCTACCTTATTAATATATGTTGGATTGATGGTATCGAGCTTCTGAATGTTGTTGTCCACTCGCATGAGAGCGTCGTGGACAGCCTGGCGATGGGCGAAGGTCGCGTTGCTCAGCACCGACACTTTGGCATTGGGGAAATACTGGTCGCGCAACCGCAGAGTGTCGTCCATGATTTCAGGGAAATGCGGATGACTGGTGGGCTCGCCGTTGCCTGCAAAGGTAAGGACGTCGGGCGTAGGACCATTCTGCTGCATGTCGCGCAACTTGTCCTCGAGAGCCAGCGCCACCTGCTCACGTGTTGGCAGTTTTTGCTTAGGCCGGTGGTCGGCATTGAAACCGCATTCGCAGTAAATACAGTCGAAGGTGCAGGCCTTTCCGTCACCGGGCAGCAGGTTGATGCCCAGCGACACACCCAGCCGGCGACTATGCACAGGACCGAAAATGGGCGAAGGATAGATGATTGTGCTCATGGCTGCAAAAGTAGTAAAAAGTCAGGAGTTAAACGTCTGCGACCAGGAGTTTTTTTTATGGATATAGTAAAAAAGGTTAAACGACGGAAAAAAGGTCAGAAATTGTTTCCTTATAATGCTAACTTTTCCGTATTTTTGCAGCAAATTTGGTGTAATATACCTATTTTGCAAATGGGAAAGAAACGTAAAAAGACCGGCAGCCATCGCGGTTTGCAGGTTATAACTCTATGCATAAGCACTTCTATGGTGCTCATTTTATTGGGAATGGTTGTGTTTTCTGTGCTTTCGGCGCGGAATCTTTCTGCATACGTGAAAGAGAACCTGACGCTGACAATGATTCTTGGCGAGGACATGACTACACCCGAGGCCCGGATCCTCTGTAAGGATCTTGTGAAGAAGCCCTATATCAATCACTTGAATTTCATCAGCAAGGAGGAGGCTCTGCAGGAACAGTCGCGCGAAATGGGTACTGATCCGTCGGAGTTTGCTGGTTTCAACCCGTTTTTGGGCTCTATAGAGGTACAGTTGAAGGCCGATTACGCCAACAGTGATTCCATCAACTGGATCTCAAAACAGTTGCGTAAGTATCCGAAGGTGGCCGATCTGACCTATCCTCAGGTGCTGATGGACAGCGTGAACAGTAATCTGAAAAAAATCAATATGGTGTTGCTCGTGTTGGCGGTGCTACTCACTTTTGTGTCGTTCTCGCTCATCAACAATACGGTCCGCCTGGGTGTCTATGCCCGTCGCTTCTCCATTCATACGATGAAACTGGTAGGAGCGTCGTGGGGTTTCATCCGGAAACCGTTTGTGCGTAATGCGGTACTGACGGGAATCCTGGCCAGCATCATCGCTATCGCCGTACTGGCTGGCGGCATCTATCTGCTCTACACATACGAGCCCGAGGTGCTGACGGTGATTACGTGGGAGGTGCTGGCTATCACAGCCGGTTCTGTATTGCTGTTCGGCATCATCATTACCACACTCTGCTCTTATTTCTCGGTGAACAGGTTCCTAAAGATGAAAGCCTCGGAGCTGTATAAGATTTAGGGAGTTAGGAGTTAGAAGTTTATTTAGGACAAAGATAAAAAACAAGATATGGATAAAAAGAATTTAGCATTCGGTAAGCTCAACTTCATTTTGTTGGCTGTCGGCATGTTGGTTGTTATCATTGGTTTCATTCTGATGAGCGGTTCCGGTTCTGACGAGTCGCATTTCAATCCCGACATATTCAGTCCGATGCGCGTGAAAGTGGCACCCCTGGTGTGCCTGGCTGGCTTTGTGTCGATTATCTATGCCATTATCCATAAGCCGAAGGACACGGAATAAGAGGAAAAGGTGTTAGGAGCGAATGGAATTAAGGTATAGTAAGCAGGTTACGAAATGAGTGAAATAGAGGCATTGGTCCTGGGATTGATTCAGGGCCTGACAGAATATCTGCCGGTGAGCAGCAGCGGCCATCTGGCCATTGGTTCTGCGCTTTTCGGTATTAATGGTGAGGAAAATCTGACGTTTACGGTAGCTGTGCACGTTGCAACTGTGCTCAGCACTCTGGTTGTGCTGTGGAAAGAGATAGCCTGGATCTTCAAGGGCTTGTTCCAGGGCAGGATGAACGATGAGACGCGTTATGTAGTGAATATCCTGGTGTCGATGATTCCAGTGGGCATTGTAGGATTCTTCTTCAAGGACAAGGTTGAGGAAGTGTTCGGCTCGGGTTTGTTTATCGTGGGCTGCATGCTGTTGCTGACAGCCGCGTTGTTGGCTTTCAGCTACTTCGCCAAACCTCGTCAGAAAGAGAAGATCAGCCTTCGCGACGCATTCATCATCGGAGTGGCACAGGCCGCTGCGGTGATGCCTGGCCTCTCACGGTCGGGAAGTACCATTGCCACGGGTCTGCTGTTGGGCAACAAGAAGGAACGTCTGGCACAGTTCTCGTTCCTCATGGTCATTCCTCCCATCCTCGGTGAGGCGCTGCTCGACGTGATGAAAGCCGTTAAGGGCGGAGCAGAGGCAGCCGTCGGCGACATCTCATTGACGGCACTGGCAGTCGGATTCATAGCCGCTTTTGTGTCGGGCTGTGTCGCCTGTAAGTGGATGATTAACATCGTGAAGCGTGGAAAGCTCATCTATTTTGCCATCTATTGCGCCATCGTAGGTGCCATTGTCCTTGCAACCAGCATCTTCTAACATGAACTTCAACGCAGGAGAGATTATCTGTATCGACAAGCCCTACCGTATGTCCAGCTTCGGAGCGCTGGCCCATGTGCGGTTTCTCATCTCGAAGAGAGTGGGGGTGAAGCGCGTTAAGACAGGACATGCGGGGACGTTGGACCCATTAGCCACGGGTGTTCTCATCCTGTGTACTGGCAAGGCCACGAAGCGGATTGAGGAATTGCAGAACCATACAAAAGAATATACTGCCACCCTGCAGCTGGGTGCCACGACGCCGAGCTATGATATGGAGCACGAGGTGGATATGACTTACCCCACCGCGCATATCACCCGTGAGCTGATCGACGAAGTGCTGAAACGCTTTCAGGGTGACATCGAGCAGGTGCCGCCCGTGTTCAGCGCCTGTATGGTGGACGGTCACCGGGCTTATAAGATGGCACGCAAGGGCGAGGCGGTAGAGCTGAAGCCAAAGCGTATCCGCATCGACGAGATAGAGGTGCTTGGCTTCGATGCTGAGCAGATGCTGCTCTCCATCCGTGTGGTGTGCGGAAAAGGCACTTACATCCGCGCCCTGGCCCGCGACATCGGTGAGGCTTTGGGCAGCGGTGCTTACCTGACAGCCCTTCGGCGCACCCGTGTAGGCGACTACCGCGTGGAGGACTGTGTAGACTTCGACCATTTCAAGGAGTGGCTCGACGCCCAGGACATTGAGACACAGGAGCAGTAGGAATTCCTGTCGCCACATAATATTATGAAAATAAGTATAAATCATAGATATGAAACTATCGCAATTTAAGTTCAAACTTCCAGAAGAACGGGTCGCTCTGTATCCGCATTATATTGAGCGTACATTCAAGAATGAGGCCGGAGAAGACGAGGTCTTCCGCATTACACGCCGCGATGAGTGCCGCCTGATGGTGCTTCACCGTCAGTCGCAGACAATCGAGATGTTCAAGAAGGATGCCGACGGCAACCCTATCGAAGGCGAGTATCTTGACTTCCGCAATATCCTCGATTATTTCGACGAGGGCGATACTTTTATCTTTAACGACACGATGGTGTTCCCTGCCCGTCTTTACGGTACCAAGGAGAAGACCGACGCGAAGATAGAGGTGTTCCTGTTGCGCGAGCTGAACGAGGAGATGCGCCTGTGGGATGTGCTGGTTGAGCCGGCTCGCAAAATCCGTATTGGAAACAAGCTTTTCTTCGATGACAGCGGTACGATGGTGGCCGAGGTCATCGACAATACCACCAGCCGTGGCCGTACGTTGCGTTTCCTCTACGATTGTCCGCACGATGAGTTTAAACGTGAGCTGTATGCCCTGGGTGAGGCTCCCCTTCCTCACTATGTTGTGGACCGTCGTCCGGCAACACCCGAAGACCAGGATGAGTTCCAGTGCATCTATGCCAAACACGAGGGAGCCGTTACGGCACCAGCCTCCGGCCTGCATTTCAGCCGTGAGCTGATGAAGCGCATGGAGATTCGCGGCATCAATTTTGCCTATATCACCCTGCATTGTGCACTTGGCAACTTCCATGACATTGAGGTGGAGGACCTGACGAAGCACAAGATGGACTCCGAGCAGATGTTCGTTAGTGCTGAGGCTTGCCGCATCGTCAACGAGACAAAGCTCAACGAGCACCATATCTGTGCCGTGGGCACCAGTGTCATCAAGGCTACTGAGACCGCTGTGGGTACCGACGGCATGCTGAAGGAATATGAGGGATGGACCAACAAGTTCATTTTCCCGCCATACGACTTTGGTCTGGCCGACTCGATGATCGCCAATTTCTACCATCCCCTGTCAACCTTGCTCATGGAGACCGCTGCCTTCGGAGGCTACGACCTGGTGATGGAAGCCTACGACAAAGCCCTTAAGAACGGCTATATGTTCGGCTGTTATGGCGATGCCATGCTGATAGTGAACGATTAAACGACAGTTTTCTGCCCTTAGTACACCTAAACGCATATGGGCATGCAGCACGTAGTTTATCTTGGTCTTGGCACGAATCTTGGCAATAAGAAAGCCAATATCCGCCGGGCCGTACGAAAAATAGAAGAGCTGATTGGCACAGTAGAGCGCCAGTCAGCTCTTTATGAGACTGAGCCGTGGGGCTTCAGCTCCGAGAACATGTTTGTCAATGCGGTCGTCCGCGTGCGTACGGAATTGTCGCCGATGCAGTTGCTTCGCGTCACCCAGCAGATAGAGCGCGACATGGGGCGTACCCGGAAAAGCGTCAGGCGAAGCGGTTCGGAAAACTCGATTTCAGGGGATTCTCAGCTTCATAGTGGAGAGCAGCTGCCAGTCTATCACGACCGTCCTATCGACATAGACATTCTGCTCTACGATGACCTGACTGTGGATGAGCCGGAACTAAAAATCCCTCACCCGCTGATGCAGGAGAGGGATTTTGTAATGATTCCACTTCGAGAGATTATCGACGAAGACCAAGTGCCTTGATGATAGCGCGGTAGCGCTCGATGTCGCGCTCCTTCAGATAAGTGAGCAATTTGCGACGCTTACCAACCATCATAGTCAGTGAACGAGCTGTCACGTGGTCCTTGTGGTTCTTCTTCAGGTGCTCAGTCAGGTGAGCGATACGATAAGTGAAAAGTGCAATCTGGCTCTCGGGTGAACCGGTATCGGTAGCACCATTCTTGCCATGCTTCTCGAAAATCTCAACTTTTTTAGCTTTGTCTAAATACATAGTTGTAATGATTAATTTGTTGTTTGATTAATTACATCCATCGGACGCCTGCCGCCTTAATCACAACGGTTTACGTCGTCAGATGCTTCGGATTTTCCGAAATCATGAATCTCTTTTCTGAGAAATCGGCTGCAAAGGTACTACTTTTAGTCGAGATTTGTTGTTTGCGAATGGACAAATGTTTGATAATTAACAACTTTTTGCAAATTCTCCTCCCGTTTGCTGGTAAATCCTCCTTCCCCGTTGCAAAAATATCCATTGCAAGAGTTAATTCTCAATTATTATTTGTAATTTTGCAGCCGTTTAATATACATACGTATGCAAGATATCAGAAATATTGCGATTATCGCCCATGTTGACCATGGCAAGACCACATTGGTAGACAAGATGATGCTGGCTGGAAACCTTTTCCGTGAGGGACAGAACTTGAGCAGCCAGGTGCTGGATAACAACGATTTGGAGCGTGAGCGGGGTATTACGATTCTCTCGAAGAATGTCTCCATCAACTATAAGGGAACCAAGATCAATATTATCGACACTCCGGGACACAGCGATTTCGGAGGCGAGGTAGAGCGTGTCCTCAACATGGCCGACGGCTGTCTGCTGCTCGTCGATGCCTTCGAGGGTCCGATGCCTCAGACCCGTTTCGTGTTGCAGAAAGCCCTTCAGATAGGCTTAAAGCCCATCGTCGTAGTCAATAAGGTCGACAAACCCAACTGCCGTCCCGAGGAGGTCTACGAGATGGTGTTCGACCTGATGTTCTCGCTCAATGCCACTGAGGATCAGTTGGATTTCCCTGTTGTCTACGGTTCAGCCAAGAACGGATGGATGGGCGAGGATTATAACACCCCGACCGACAATATTACATACTTGCTCGACAAGATTATCGAGGTGATTCCCGCCCCCAAACAGCTTGAGGGCACGCCTCAGATGCTTATTACCTCGCTCGACTACAGCAGCTATACCGGCCGTATCGCTGTAGGACGTGTACATCGGGGAACCCTGCGCGACGGCATGAATATCACCATTGCCCATCGCGACGGTAGTAAGGAGAAAACCAAGATTAAGGAACTGCATACCTTCGAGGGCATGGGCCATGTGCGCACCGACCATGTCGATTGTGGCGACATCTGTGCCGTCATCGGTCTGGAGCGTTTCGAGATTGGCGATACCATCTGCGATTTCGAGAATCCCGAGGCCTTGCCCCCCATCGCTATCGACGAGCCCACCATGTCGATGCTCTTCACCATCAACGACTCGCCGTTCTTCGGCAAAGAGGGAAAATACGTTACCTCCCGCCATATCAACGACCGTTTGGCAAAAGAACTGGAGAAGAACCTTGCCTTGCGCGTAGAGCCCTTCGAGGACTCTACCGACAAATGGATTGTCTCCGGGCGCGGTGTGTTACATCTCTCTGTGCTTATCGAGACGATGCGTCGCGAGGGTTACGAACTGCAGGTGGGACAGCCGCAGGTAATCTATAAGGAGATCGACGGCGTGAAATGTGAGCCGATAGAGGAACTGACCATTAACGTGCCCGACGAGTTTGCCTCGAAGATGATCGATATGGTTACGCGCCGCAAGGGCGAGCTCACATCAATGGAGAGCCAGGGCGAGCGTACCAATATCGAGTTCGACGTTCCCTCCCGTGGTATCATCGGCCTGCGCACCAATGTTCTCACAGCCAGTCAGGGCGAGGCCATCATGGCCCACCGCTATAAGGAGTATCAGCCATACAAAGGTGATATTGAGCGCCGCGTCAACGGTTCGATGATTGCTTTGGAGACGGGCACTGCCTATGCCTATTCAATCGACAAACTGCAGGACCGTGGTAAGTTCTTCATCGATCCCGGTGAGGACGTTTACATGGGACAGGTTGTCGGCGAGCATGTACACGACAACGACCTCGTGGTCAATGTAGCCAAGGCAAAGCAGCTGACCAACGTGCGTGCCAGCGGTAGCGACGAGAAAGCCCGCATCATTCCGAAGACCGTCATGTCGCTGGAAGAGTGCCTCGAGTATATCAAGGCCGACGAGCTGGTGGAGGTAACACCGAAGTCCATGCGTATGCGCAAGATCATCCTCGACCACGACCAGCGCAAGAAAGCTAATAAAGCCTGATACATATTAGTCATTTATTGTTCCGGCATCTTTCCCTTTTTGGGAGGGTGCCGGAACAATATATATAGTAAAGAGTAGAGTATGCGATTGTTAAGTGGATGTGTGTGTTTGTTGTTACTGCTCCTTAGTTCATGTTCCAAGAAAGAGGAAATGAAGGCATTGATGGAACAGACCCTGCAGGAAGACCAACAGGAAGTGGTGTTCCGTTCAGACAGCACGGCTCTGCTTCTCATCGACTATTTTATACAGCACGGGACGGCCAACGAACAGATGCGTGCCTATTATCTGTTAGGTCGCGCCTACGATTGTAAGCGTAATCCTGTGCTTGCCCTACGCTTCTATCAGGAGGCTATCGAAAAAGCAGACACTAGTGCGTCTGATATTGATTATGTGACTCTTAGTCGCGCCTACGCCCATTCCTCGAAACTGTTTAATGGGAATTTTGACAGACGACCGACATTAGCCATCGAAGAGGGGAAAAAAGCACTTTGTTATGCCCAGCTTTCCAACAATGAGCATATGCAGAAAATATGTCGCAGTCTTTTGGGAAGGGCTTTCTTTTCTTTAGGTTTATGGGACAGTGTTCGTGTATATGACTCATCGTTCTATATGAGATTGTTCCGGTGGTGGGAAAAGCAGCAACCCGACTATCTGACACAGTATCATAGTTTTCTTCCGTTATCTAGTCAAGTGTCAAAGAAGAACGAAGAAGTGTATGTGGGTTATGAGATTCCTCTCGATTCAATCCCCCAGGCGATGAGAGGAAAAAGAGGATACATCACTGGAGGAGGTGCTTATCATGCCAAGGAAAAGGCTTCTGACAGAGACAGCATCATGAACTTGAGCAACATTTCTTCCTTTGTAGACATGCGCCTGCAGTCACAAGCCAAAAGTAATCGACTGAATAACTATCTTATTTTGACCACAGCTATTCTGCTGATGGCATTGATAGCTGCCTATTTTTATTCCCGCTTGAAACGTGAGAAAGACCGGCAGACCATCAAAGCACTCAACATGCAGTATAGTCTCGACTTGGCGAAATACCATGTTTTACAGTCTGAAATGCAACTGTTGATGGACAAGGCAAAAGATAAGGATGAGGACATTAGGCAAAGACAGGAACAGATAAAAGAATTGCAGCAAAAGTTGACAAGTCTACAGGGCGATCGGGCACATCCTTCTGTCTGGCATTTGGCAGACAAGATGCTCTCCAACGAGTTAATAGGCAATTTGCATCGGAAAGCTTCTGTTGGTCAGAAGGCAGACCGATCGGATATCGCTAGTCTGAAAGCTTTGACTTTACAAACCGACCCGGTATTCTTGACGACCTTGTCAGAATGTAATCCTACCCTTCAAACAGACAATATGCTCATTTGCATACTCACGCGATTTCGCTTCTTGCCATCAGAGTTGGCAGTATTGCTAGACAAGTCGCCGCAAGTCATTACCAATCGTAAGGCTCGTTTGCTCAAACGGCTGTTCAAGAAAAATGGTGGCGCACGCCAATTCGACCAACAGATTCTTTCCATTTGAGCAAATGTGTAAAAGTGTTTAAAATGCGCAATATCTTACTGATTACTAGCTTTTTACATTATCTAAGCGTGTAAAAATGTGTAATCAAAGACTATCATTCTTTCCTAGCTTTTGATTATTTTTGCCAATGACTCCATAGTGGAGTCTGAGTCCACGCTGTGTGGATAATCAATTTTAATTATTAAAGCTATGAAAAAAAGTATTATTTCTTTAGCAGTGACATTACCACTGCTTTTGTTTCCGTCGAGAGCGTCGGCACATTTTCTTGTTCCATTTAATTCTCCTTCTACTGTTAGCTGGATTATTACTCCGTTTTGTGAATTCAGATTATCCAGTACTTTCCCTCTGTTTAGAGAGTGCCCTAATTGTGGAATGGACGATTGGGAATACTTTAGTTTTGGAGATAACTATATCGAATATAAATGTAACAATTGTGAGCAAATTATCAAAATCTCATATAAACCGTAAGCTTGCGAATAAATGCTAGCAGATCTTCTCTATATTCTATTATTGGGAGCAACAAATGCTCCCAATATCTCTGATACCATTCCAGTTGTTAAGTCAGATACTTTGCGAGAAGTTGTCATCACTGCAGACAAGGTGCGTCACGATGCAGAGGGTTATCGCTTGAATGTGTCTTCCTTTCCGCAGTTGCAAACCATGGACATGGCTCAGATGCTCCACTTTCTGCCGGGCATGGTGGTCGACAGAAACACCATGACAGTTTTTGGCAACCGCGTTGGGCGGCTATATGTAAATGGAAAACAGATTCATTTGTCAGGAGAAGATTTGCACAACTATCTTGCTTCCATCGACGGAAGCAATGTGCGAAGCATCAAGGTCGTAGAGTCGGCGGGCGCGGAAGTAAATGCTCAGACGGCAGGCATGGCCATCATTAAGATAACCACGAAACGAACCGACGATGGAGGATTGGCTACAATCTCTGTTGATGGCGACGAGAGTTTTGACGGCCGCTCCGCCACTCCCCGTTTTAGGATAGAACATCGCAGTGGCCCTTGGTCTCTCTATAGTAATGGCTCCTATATGAAAAGCCATCGCGAAATGGACAGTCGCACAGTGAATAGTTATGAAGACACACAAGGCACTGTACACAATGATGCTAATAGTACTAATAACAATCGTTATTATTCAATAGTTATAGGCTCAGCCTATGGCTTCTCGTCCACTGACTATCTGGCTTTTGATGCTATCGTCTCAAACCAGAGATTTCGTAATAAAGGGCTTAATAGTGTTGTTAAACAAAGCCAGAAACTGCCAGAAGAGCAGTATCAAATAGACTCTTACGGTCGTTCGGACGATTCCTCTCACTCTTTGTCATCGCAATACGTTCATCAGTGGGCATCGGGGAATCTCTCTCTGTCAGTTTTCGCCCAATGGGACTGTAAAAAACAACAGCAAGATCAGCACCGTTCGGATGCAACAACATATCTGAACCATACACAGACCGATGCTCACCACCGCCTGCTCACAGCAGACGCCAACATCAGTCATCGCCTGCCTGGCTCATGGGGAAAAATAGATACTGGCGGCAGCTGTTCTTTTTGGCGGAACAGCGATGATACCGAGACCTGTCGTTTCCGTTACACGGAACAAACAGTTGCAGCCTATCTTAGTTGGGACTGGGAGAAAGGTGCGTTCAACTCATCGTTAGGACTGCGCTATGAGCACAAAGAAGTCAATGCGGCCATCGTTGACTCCGGTGACAACCGAAATACGTATGACAACCTCTTTCCCTCATTGCGCCTGAACTATGAGCTCAATCGCAGTCATGGCCACAGTTTGCGGTTCAACGCCCAGCGTTATTATCGTTTACCGGATATGATGATGATGAATCCTTTTGTGCAGTGGGAGGGCGACTACTCCTATTCAACAGGTAATCCGAATCTATTGCCAGCTTTTGGAAAGACACTATCGGCTCATCTCACACTGTGGCGCAACTACTCTGTAAAGGCTACCTACAGCAATAGCGAAAACTTTATCCGGGTGCACGAACGTGAGAAAGACTCCAATGTGCTTTGTTCCACCTATGCAAACGGAGTTCATCAACGAGGATGGCAGATAGAAGCCAGTGCCATGTTTGTTATTGGCAAAAGTGGTGTTCTCAACCTGAATGGGCAACGGCGGCTCTACACGTTAACTTACGGGCAGCAACATGTTCACAGTTATCTGTGGATGAGTAGTGCTGCTTTATCCTATCGGTTGCCATACGGTTTCAACCTCAGAGTCTCTGGCAGTTATTATTCACCTTTCCGCTCCATACAAACAAAAGAGGTGTCGCGCCTCTCTGGTAGTACCGGGGTTAGTCATTCTTTTCTTCATAATGCCCTTGATGTGTCAGTCAACTATAGTATTCGTAAACAATCGACTATCAACACAGCAACGTCGGGAATTATGAGTTGTCGAAAAACCAATTCCTCTATTCACAAGCTGAACCTTAGTGTTCGCTATCGCCTGCAATGGGGCAATAGAAATGCAAAAGTAAAAACTAACACAGCTAATGGCATTGAGCGGTTGAGAATGTGATGAATCTGGATTCATCCTTCTCAACTCTATGGTTTTTACAGCGTCTTCTTTGTCTATGTCGCTATTCTATAGATGTCGATTAAAGTGTTGTTCGTGTCGGTTAATTGTCTATAGTTATACTTTGGCAATGCCGTTTCTTTTTCGTGCCTGAAACGCAATGGAAGTTGCTTCGGGAGGCAGGCTGTGGCGCAGCCTGTTGCCGCAGTTATTTGAGGTATTGATGCCAAGGGGACTTTTAAACCCACCGAATTGTCGGGCAGGATTGGCTTAAGCGTCAGCGAAAATCCTGCCGTCTTCGAGGGTGACCTGTAGCTTGGTGTACTCGCTGTGGAAATCGTGCTGCAGACGGTCGAGATAGCGGGCACTTTCCCATTTGCACATCGGAAGGTCGTGGAGCAGGTAGTTGCC
>JAEEGJ010005979.1_pt1 | contig 37196 bp, 35 predicted proteins | sample 8958761 | NCBI WGS metagenome assembly JAEEGJ01 (sample SAMN16246546, study PRJNA631951) | gut metagenome | biome: gut microbiome; feature: rumen; material: RS-attached | host: Bos | place: Iran: Karaj | collected 2018-10
GAAACTGCTGTCACGAACGGCACGCTGCTGGATGTTTTGGAGCCGTGATGCCCAAGCTTTAGCACGTCGCTTTTCAGATAAGCGTCTGTTTTCAGAATTTCTTTTTCGCCTTTGACGGTGAGGTCTCCGGTGAGGACGGTGGAATGCCCGAACCCTTTGAGCCGAAGCGTGATGCTCCCTTCGTTCGCTTCGACGCAAACGTCGTTTCGCGGGTGGACTGTTCGCATTTCGAAGTAGTTTTCTTTCCACAGAATGCCGCGATGGATGTTGCGGATGGGGACGTTCCTTTTGCGAGCTTCACTGAGAACTTGTTGCCAATCGGGTTTTGGCTCTTTTAGGGAACAGTCGCTTGTCCAAAGTTCCTTGACGGGGAACATTTTCAAAATAGATTTGGCACCGCCGAAATGGTCCTTGTCGGGGTGCGTGATGATGAGGGCGTCGAGTTCGCTTACGCCGATGTGGTGCAAGAACGGAACGATGATGTCTTTGCCGGAATCTTGGCGGCTGTTGTCGCCTGCATCGATGAGAAAATGTCTGCCGGATGGCGTCTTGACGAGGTGGCTATCGCCTTGCCCGACATCGATGGTCGTGAGCGTCCACGACGGGTGCAGCACTTCGCGGTAGCTTTCAAACGCGAACAAAGCGGCGGCGATTAAAATGCATACAAAAGCGTACTTGCGGGCGATGTAATTCTTGTAGCAAACGGGCAAAAGCAGTATCAAGAATCCGAGCGCGAGTAGTACTGCTGGCGAAAATGGCCCGACGGTCATCGAGGCGGCGGCAGAGTCCGAGAGTATTCGCGTCAAAAGCGAGGCGAGTCGCAAAAAGAATTTCGCAGCCTCGCAGAACGTTCCGCTGATAAAGTCAAACGGTGAAAGTTGTGCGAAAAGCCCGGCCTGCATGCCGAGCGAAATGGCAGGCACGATGATGATGTTTCCGAACCAGGCGAATGGCGAAAGCGTCTTGAAATGATGGATGAGGAATGGTGCTGTGGCAAGCGTCGCACAGAGCGTGACGTAAGTCGGGTCAATCGCGAACGCTTGGATCTTTTGCCAAAGCTTGTTTTGCTTGAGGCTGTCGGGCAAAAGCTTTGTCGGGTTGTGCGGCGTTCCGATGATGATTCCGGCGGTTGCTGCAAACGAAAGCTGGAATCCCGGATTCCAGATGACGTTTGGCTCCGGCAAGATGATGAGGAGCAACGCAACGCCCAAGCTGTTGAGCGTGTTGGCGGGTTTCCCGAACAAAGTGCCGATTTGCGGAATGGCGAACATCATGACTGCACGGCGAACGGCTGGCGAACCTCCCGTAACAGGGACATAAATCGCTAGAAGCGTCACGGCGATGATGATGACGATTTTATGCGGAAGGCCCGTCGCTTTCAAGAAAATCATGAGCATTCCGGCGAGCAAAACCACGTGAAAGCCGCTAATCGCAAGCACATGCACGAGGCCCGACCGCTGGAAATCGCTCCGCAGCACTTCTGGAATGCCGGAGCGGTCACCTGCCAATAATCCCATCAAAAGTCCCGTTTCTGCGGGGTCGAGAAACTTCGCGAAACGCCGTTGCAAAAATTGCCGGAAACCAAAAAAGCTCCGCTCGAACGTCCAATCGCCGCGGTATGCAGTCCAACGTTTGAACTTGCCGTAGGCGGCAAGTCCCTGCGAATTTAGCCAGTTTTGTGTGTCAAAAGCCCCGGGCACGCTCGGAGGCGTCACCGGGTACCACGAAGCCTCAAAACAGATGGAATCGCCCGGCAGCGGGAGGTCCGGCAGGTTCCGTTTTTCCGTTAGCCGGACTTTATAATACCCACTGCGCGCACTCTCGCGAGCCGTTTCCTCGGCAGAACTTGAAACATTTACAATAAACGCAGTCCCTTTGGGGCGGGGGAGCCGCGTTTCGATTATTCCGCAGCCGGAATTGCTGATGGCTTTAGATTTGCTAACGAGCGGCGAACTTTCCGTGCTGTAACCTCCAACTCCCAATATTCCCTCATGGGCGATGATTCCCAAAGCCATGGTGATAAAAATCACCCATTGAAGGTGCCGCCTGAAAAAATGCGTGAGCAAAAATACCCCTCCGAGCAAGAAAAAGGCAAATTTTGGCTCGTCGAGGGCGGCAATGGTTGCTGCAAGGGCGAGGGCGCTCACGAGAGCGGGCTTTCCGTCAAGCGGCGCGATAAGGTCTTTTGATGCAATAATTATTTTTTCTTTAATATTTTTTTTCATTTTTTCATTTCTTTTGTATTTTAAGGGTGTCTCTATTATTTATTACACGCTTTTGAGGAGTTTTTGGACAGGGCTTTTATGAAAAATGTTTGTAAAAAATGGATGTGGCTGTGCTTGTTGTTTGTTTCGATGGCAAATCTTTTTACAGCATGTTCTACGGTGGATGCTGATGGGGAAACGACGCTTCCGCCTGACCCGAACCGCATTATAGTTCATAAACTTTTCCCAAACGACATGGCTCGTAATGATTCCGCCGCAGCAAATCTTGCCCGTGGGATTAAATTGGTCGTCCATCCGAAGGCTTCTTACAAGCTCTCCTTCGAAATTGATTCTACACAACCTGTTCCTGAATTGCAGTTGTTCCGTACATTTGCAATTAAGAACGACCCGGATCATGTTGGCTTTTCGAAGGTGAGAACTTTGCAACCAAAAGTTGTCGGAAACCGTTATGAGTATTCGTTTAAATGCGAAGAAAATAATATGTCGATATGGTTTACGTCTCTTGGCGTTGATGGTAAATACTACGAAGGTAAAATCAAGGATATTCGATTTACGGGAGTGGGGGCGTTTAGTGACCATTTTTCGATTAATTTGATTGTAGTAGGAGAAATGGAGAAAACGCTTGATGGCATGGATGTTGAAGAACTTTCGCAATTCATGTTGAAAAAATTCCGTGAAAAATATTACGGAGTGACTATCGATACGATTTATGTGCACTATGCGCACGAGCACCCTACACTTGGGTACAAGTACCCGAAGGATAGGCCCTGGGTGGCAAACGTGGATGCGGAAGATTATTTATTAAGTGAATTGGCTGGATGGGTTGGAAATGATGCGAATGTTCGCTATGCACTGGATATTGTTCTCGTTCATAGCATCGATCAAAAAAATGTCACGGGATATTCCCCCCTATTTTCAGGGAATTTGGGTGGGGGTGAAGGTGGCTCGGTTATTATTGGTGAAAATGTCAAGCAATCGTCTGGTGAAATTGAAATGCAGACGGCGTTGAACATTGTGATGACCGCCGTTCATGAATCAGGGCATTTTTTTGGACTTAGGCATACATCGACAACCAGACGTGATTTGAATCAGGTCGCGACTCTTGAAGATGGTTCTAGCCGTATGGTTGGGGACTGGTCCAATGTTGAAGACGGGTTGACGGATACTCCGTTCTGCGATTATATTTTAAAGAGTGGACTTTATAAACAAGCGAATAATCAAGATGATGAAATCAGCCGTAATCCGAATATTGTTTATTCGGGAAAAGCCAGCTTGTCAAAGTCTCCTATTTATGAATGTAAGGATATAGACAACATTATGTTCCCTGTAACGGTTGAAGAATATTTGGATGCTTCTTTTACCAAGCAGCAAATGGAACTGGTTCGTTCGTCACTCGTGATTTTCCCGCATTAAGTATTACTAAAAAAATGAAAGCTTCTCAATTTTCTGAAAATGCGCAGCTGATTGCGTTTGTGTTGCAAAAGGGTTCTGAATGGGACCCTCATGTCATTGAACTTCTTGAAAAAACGTGGGGGTCGATCCGCCACAAGGGGCGTCTTTTCGCGTTTGACAAGACGGATTACTACAAGCCCGAAATGGGCGACGGTTTGTATCGCGGTGTCGTCTCTTTTGAAAAGGAAATTCCCCCGGAGTCCATTGCCGAGGAAAAGGAACGCAGCAATGCATTGGAACTCACGACGGCAACCGCTGAAAATCCAGAACTTCGCCATGTGAATATTGACATCGGCTACATGGATATGGACAAGGTTGTGCTGCCGAGTTACAAGCGTGGCCCGTTTAAGTTGTATGCTGGCAAAGGTGTTTGGCTTGACATGCTTTTGACGTATGCGAAAGGCGTGTTTCATCCGACCGCTTGGGCGTTTGATGACTTTGTGCGGAATCCCTACCAGCACGATTTGCAGTTGATCCGCGAAAAGTTCAAAAAGGCGAGAAAAACAGCGAGTGGGGAAAAACCTTAAGCTTTAACCTCTAATCCCACTATTTCAAGTTCGTCGTCTTGCACCTTGAATTTGATTTCGTAATTTGCAAACGAAAATCCATAAACGCGTTCCGGGTCGTTTTGGTAGGCGGGGCGCGGGTCTTGCTCAAGAACTTCGATTAATGCGGGACGCTTGTCCGTACTGACCTTGCGTAGAATTTCGGAATCTTTGACGTGTAGCTTGTTTTGGCGGACAGCATCGGCGAAACCGCCCATCGCTTCGGGGTGCGCGTCGGTGTAGGGAAGGTACGGCTTGATATCGACAATGGGCGTGCCGTCCATCAAGTCGGCTCCGCTGACGATAATTTCGGGGCCTTCTGCTCCGTCGAGATGAATTTGTTCAATCTTGACGCACGAAAGGGCTATCGGATTGGGGCGGAAGCTGGAGCGTGTCGCAAAAACGCCAAGCCGCTTGTTTCCGCCGAGCCTTGGCGGTCGCACGGTCGGACTCCATGTGCTTCTGATGTTCTCCGAGAAAATCCATACAATCCACAAGTGGCTAAAACCTTCGAGGCCGCGCAATGCATCTGCGTTGCGGAACTCCGGTTCGAAACGAATGGCTGCTCGCAAGTTCTGCACGATTCCGCTCTGACGCGGAATGCCAAACTTTTCGCGGAAATCGCTTTTGATGCGGGCGATGATTTTAAACGAAAGCTCTTGCATAATTATAAACAGTCATTCTGGAACGAAATCGTAGATGTTTTTAGTTCTGGTCTCTGTCATTCTGGAGCGAAGCGATAGAATCCATCAGACGTTTCCTTTTGGTTTCTTGCTTTTGATGACGCTGCAAATAGGACAATCTTCGTCTTTGTGTCCGCGGGCTTTGCAGTAAGTACGTCCAAAGTAAATGATTTGCAAGTGCCGCTTTTCCCATTCGCATTCGGGGAATGCTTTTTTGAGGTCTTCTTCCGTCTTTTCGACGCTGCTGCCGTCGCTTAAGCCCCAGCGTTCGGCGAGTCGATGAATGTGCGTATCGACGGGAAAAGCCGGGAGCTTGAAGATGTGGCTCATGATGACGCTTGCCGTCTTGTGGCCTACTCCGGGGAGGCTTTCGAGTTCTTCGAACGAGTGCGGAACATCGCCTTTGAATTTTTCGACGAGCGCTTGCGAAAGCTTGAAAATGTTCACGCTTTTGGTGTTGAAAAATCCGCAGGGCTTGATGATTTCGGCAATACGTTCCACGCCGAGCTTGACCATTTTTTGGGGCGTGTCGGCATGCTTGAAAAGGACTGCGGTCACTTGGTTCACGCGGATGTCCGTGCACTGGGCACTTAAAACGACCGCGACAAGCATCGTGAACGGATTCGTGTAATTTAACGGAATCGGCGGATTCGGGAACAGCTCGTCCAACTTTTCGCCAATGAATTTGATTTTCTCAGTACGTTTCATGGAGGGGGCTAGTGCGTTATTTTTGGAATTTTTCGATGATGCAACGATGCTCTTTCGTTTTTTCGTCGTAATTTACACCGACAAAAAGCAAATCTCCAGAATATTTTTCAAGTGCATTGCCATAATTCTTTGCTTGGATTTGGGCTAGTGCAGTCTTTTCGCATGCATTACGTTTGAGTTCTATGATAAGTGCAGGAGTATTCGGCACATAAGGAATCATCACGACATCGGCAACACCCTTGCTTGCAGGGAACTCTTTGACGATAGTGTATTTTAAATTTGCATAGAAATACGCAAGGCAAATCACCGATTGGAAAGTCCCTTCGTTATTATAGTTTAAGTTGTTGCAAATCTGTTCGTGAGCCTTGTTTAATGCTTCGGCTACAGCTTTTGAATCGCCTTCGATGGTACTATCCATCAGCTGCTTGCTTGAATCTACAAGCTCAATAAGAACCTTGTAATCCGGAGAAGGGCGTACTGAAAGAATCCACTGATCCCGTACTTCGCGGTTTGGAATGTAGCACTGCTGTTCATCGCGGTTGTATGCGAGATATCCCAGATGAACTAAATAAGTAAATACGTCGTCTTTGCAGTGGAAATCCGTCATCGTGTTCAGATAACTATCCACATTCACGTGAACGCGTCCGCCGGCAATCATCGTTTTCACGTCATCCAAGATGCCGTCAAAATTCATCAAGATGTAATTTTGCAACGCTTCGTATGAACCGGTTTGTGTCCAGTAACTCTGGAAATACTTGCGTCTAATTGTCGAAACGATTGATTCTGGGCTATAAGTTTCAATACCGTTGATATTATAGCCGTCGTACCAGCGTTTACATTCTTCGAAATCAACCGAATATTTTTCACAAAGGTCGTGTACTTCGTCGGCTGTAAAGCCCACGAAGTCTGCAAGCGACCAGGAATCTCGCATGGTGTATTCGTCGAACATGTTCAGTTTTGACTGAACCTTGTCACGCACGATAGGCAAAATGCCGGTAATGTAAGCAAGTGCAATCGCAGGAGCTAAATTTTTGTTCTTGAACATGGCGTTCAAGAATGCGAGATACGAATTGAATACAGAATCCGTCACTCGTTCGCGGATGAGCACATCGTATTCGTCGATGATGATGGCAAACTGTTCGCCCGTGGCGGCGTATATTTTTAAAATAGCGTCGGCGAGACTTTCTTCTCCTGTGATGCGGGCGTTAGGAAATTCAGATTGCAATTCTTGGACGATTGCCTTAGTGAATATCGGGACGATGTCTCTGTTTTGGAAGTTTATCCCGGATTCAATTTCTTGGGGTGTGCGGTTTGAAAAAACGGCGTTTACGTCTAGCTTTATCACGTTCAGCTTGTTCAAGTATTTTTCAAAACTTGAGTCTTTGGCGATTTTCAAATCGGCAAAAAGCTCTCGGCTGTCGCAGCCCTTGCTGAAATAGGCACAAAGCATATCTTCGGCCATGCTTTTGCCGAATCGACGAGCACGAGAAACGCACACAAAGCATTTCTCGGTATTGACGATTTTGTTAATCTCGGCAATGAGCATGGACTTGTCCACATAGATGGGCGAGTTCAAGCACTTTTGAAAAGTGACATTATTCGGATTGACGTAAATTCCCATAGTTGTGAATATAATAAATCGAGGAGAGCGCGCGGAAATGGCGAATTTACGCTGCATGCAAAAAGTCCCAGGTTAAGCACCCGGGACTTTTTCGTAAAAGTTGCCTTTGCTTTACAAAGCCTTGATTTCTTCGACTGTAAAACCAGTTCGTTTAGAGATGATGCCCAGAGAAACTCCGTCATCGCGAAGGCCCTTGGCCATGGCCTTTTTCTCTTCCAATGCTTTGGCGGTAGCTTCGGCAATGCCTTTTTCCCTTCCCTTTTCCTCTCTTTCGTGAAGATCAAATTCGTAAGTCATGTATTTATTCCTTATGAAAGTATCGGTTTTGTAAAAGGACACTTGGTTGTTTATAGTCTCGGTTTCGCGAGAATCCGCATTTCTAGTCGCATTTATGGCTTTAGTGCGAGAAGTTCCTTTTTAGGAATATTCATTTTCTTGGCGATGCTGACGAAGCCCATTCGTTGTCTAATGCTCTTGAATGCCATAATCATCTCCTTTACCAAATTCTGGTCAATGTACGATTCCAAATGTAATTTAGTCGGAAATGAATATACAGTTTTTTTTGCAATGGGTGCAAGCGGTCGCTTTGCGGCTGGGTTAGCAGTCCTGCGTAAAGTCTTGCTGCATGTTGAAGCTCGGCATTTCGTCGTGCGGGTGGCCTACTTGAACTGCCGGGACGCCTGCGTACGTCGTATGTGCCGGAACATCGCAAAGCACAACTGCACCTGCGCCGATTTTCGCACCGTCGCCGATGTGGATGTTGCCGAGCAGTTGGGCGTGGGCGCCGAGCATCACTCCGTTTCCGATTTTCGGGTGACGGTCGCCGATTTCGTTGCCGGTTCCGCCCAAGGTCACGCCGTGCAAAAAGCTCACGTTGTTGCCGACGGTCGCGGTTTCGCCGATGACGATGTTGGTCGCGTGGTCAATCAAAAGTCCGTAACCGATTTTTGCGGCTGGATGGATGTCCATGCCGAACTTGCGGCTGATGATGCTCTGGAGCATCTTGGCTGGGAAATGGCGGCCTTCTTCGTATAGGATATGGGCCACGCGGTAGGCTTGCAATCCTTGGAATCCCTTGAAGAACAGCAGTGGTTCGAGCGGGCCTGTGCAAGCGGCGTCGCGGAGCACGGTCGCCTTGATGTCTTTTGCGGCACAAAGCAGAAGGTTTGGATATTTTTTGTAGATGTCGCTGAACATCTTTTCCAGTTCCGCACGGTCAATCACTTCGCCTGCGAGTTGACAGGCGAGCGTCACGCAAAGCATATCCGCAAAGTTTTTGCGGTTGAGGACTTGCTCTTCGAGCATCAACTTCGAAAGCGGCTCGGTCTTTACGATTTCTTCGGCTTCCTTGCGGAGCAACTGTTCCATTTCTTCTGGTGTCATGATGACGCCAAATATAGAAAATTACAGTCGCGGCACAATTCTTGTCGCAGCTCTTATCTCAGTTCTTGTGATAGTTCTATTTGCTGTTCCTATAACGCAAGCAGTGCTTGGGCGGGGATCCAGAACCAGTCGGGCCTAAATTCCAGTTCGTAGCAAGCCTCGTAAATGGCTTTTGCCAAAATGTAGGGCTTGGCGGCTTTTTCAATGGCATCGGCGGAAACCCCGGAAACTTTGGAGTAGCCGGTGACAAAAGCGAGTTCGGCATCGGTGGGGTCCGTCTTTGCGACGGCTCCCGCATAGGCGAAACTGCGCAACATCCCAGCGATATCGACGGCGGGGGAGCGGCAAGTGCGCCTGTAATCGAGGCTACGCGTCGGTTCGCCTTCGAAGTCAATGATTTCGAAATGCTTCGTGCCGTTTGCGCTTTGCGTGATGAGCACTTGTCCGAGATGGTAATCGCCGTGGATGCGTTGGCGTTTGAAAGTCTTGTCGCTGAAAGTTTCGCGTAACAAGTCGTAATAACGGATTTGCAGTTGCGGCAATCGTTCACGCAGTTGCGGGGCGTATTCGGTGTCTTTTGATTTTTGCAACAGCTGTGCGAGACGTTCGAAAGGCGGTTCGTCGCTGCTGTACATCGGTCCGCCAAGTTTCTTGAAACTCTCGTGCATCTGCGCGGTGGACATTCCGAGCTGGAACGCGTCCGTGCTGCTCATGTCGTTGCAAAATTCGTTCCACGCGTCCTTGGCATCTGCGAAATGCTCTTCGAGGATTCCCCACGTGTAAATTTCGCCTGCGTTGGACTTGTAATTGCATACAGCGTAAAGCCTTGGAACGCGGCTGCTGTACGCCTTGTTCATCGCTTCTAGAATTTCTGCTTCGGGATGCAGCCCCGGTTGCAACCGGCGGTAAAGCTTGAAGAAGAATTTTCCGGGGGCGCAGAATGCGGAATTGCTTTGTTCTTTCGAAACGGGCTTGACGCTTGCGAGGGGTGCCTTGGGGAGCGGGGCCGTAATCCGGAACGAGAAAAACCCCTTGTCGCCGGAGAATACCGATTGCTGCGAACCGTCGAGGAAAGCGTCTTCGAGAATTTTTCCGACAGCGTTCTCGTCGTCGATGATGGTGTAAATATCGCTTTCGCCGTCCTTGAACGAAACTTTGATGAGCTTGATCCGCGTCGTTCCGGCTTCTGTGGAATCAAGCGTTTCTACATGCGAGATGGTTCTGTTTTTCCCCATGAACCAACGTTGTTTGCTGAGATATTTAATCAAGTTCATGAAAAAAATATAAATACTTTGATTAGAAAATATCTTTTTAATAACAAATTTTTCTCGACAAAAATTATATACTGTTATTATAGGAGATGGTTGGGTAGGTTCTCCTTGGAAAAAACAAAGTGTCTTCGAATGGAACGTATGGGTTTAGGAGAAGGCACTTTTTTTATTTCCCCTATTTGCCGGGATTGGCGAGCGGTGCGAAATATCCCTGGGAACGCAGTGCTGCCAAGACCTTAAGTTGTTGCGGAACAGGTTCGCTGGGGAGGCCTTCGATGACGAAGGGCGGAATCTGCTTGATGGGTTTGAATGCTTCTGGAACATCGCTGTAATCGCAAAGTTGCCATGCGGCAAGCAGTTTTTCGATGAACTCGTTCCACGGAAAGTTGTCGGTCGGTTGCATCGTGAATCTTGCGGGCTTGAGATTGTCCCTCGCGTCGAGCAGCAAGCTCCCGTCCTTATAACAAGCGAAAACCGCAGCCTTGCGGGGTGCGTTTCCGGTCGCCTGCTGGGCGGGTATGTTTAAGATGAGCTGCAATTTATACCAGGGCGAGTTGACGCTGGATGAGACTGTACTCGTGTTCCGAAATCGAAGTGATTTTTAGAATAAGTTCACGCTTGAGTCCCGCTTTGATGAGCTCTTTTGCATACTCCATTTTTCGTGTAGATTCCATATTATGCCTCTTTTCATAAAAGACGTAATAAAAAAATAATATTTTTCAAGGCGAAAATGGGGCCGCTGTTTGAAAAAAATCGTCAAATATAACAAGATGTGCTCTAAAACACATCGGGATGTAACTTGTTGATGCTCAAAGAGATGCAGACGGCGAACTGTGAGCGGTGAGCCGTGTGTAATGGGGAGTGAGTGGTCGGAAATGAGCTGTGAGGCTTGAAAAACTCTGTCACCCTGGAGGGGTAAAATACTTATGGCTCATAGCGTAGTGGGCTGAATACTCGCTGCTCAAAGGGAATGCCGCAAGGCATGACCGATTTCACATTTCACATTTCACATTTCACATTTCACATTTCACATTTCACACCTCACACCTCACACCCTCTAATCATCCCTTCAAGTACGGGGAAATTCTTTCGTAAATCTTTTTCGGCTTGCAGGTCCAGTTCGGCGGTGATGACCGCTTCGCTTTGGGTGGAGCCTTCGGAGAGGACGTCGCCGTTCGGCGAGATGATAAGGGAGGTGCCTGCTAGCGGCACTTTGCAGACATTGGGGTCGTGGTTTTCACTCACGGCATTGACGGCTGCGATATAGACTTGGTTTTCGATGGCTCGTGCCTTGAGGAGCGTTTCCCAGTGGGCACGCCGCTTGGCGGGCCAGGCCGCTTGGACGGTAATGAGGTTTGCTCCCTGCTTGGTTGCTTCGCGGAACAGTTCCGGGAAACGTAAATCGTAGCAGATAAACGATGCGATTCGCCAGTATCCTATATTAAATAAATTAATTTTCTCGCCTGCTTTGAAGCTTTCTTTTTCTGGGAAGAACAAATTCATCTTGTCGTAGCATGCGACTTCTTGCGTCTTTCTTGGCTCATAGACGCTGACATGGTTGAAAAACTTGCTTTCGCCGGTTGAATCGGCTTTTGTGATACCTGCTCCCATGATGGTGCAGGCGGTCGCTGTCGCCACTTCGGATAGCATACGTGCGGTCTCGCCGGCAACGCTTGAACGGAAATCTTCGGCGGCTGCGTCTAAATTGGTTGGCACGTAGCCCGTCGCAAACATTTCGGGCAGCAGGATAAGGCTCCCTGCGTCGGGGTGTGCATCGAGAATCATCTTCTTTGCTCTTGCGATATTCCCGGACTTGTTGGCCTTATCGCTATCTATCTGGATTAAATAAACTTTAAGCATGCGTATAATATAAGATGTTGAAATGCTTCTGAAATTTTCCTTGCATAAATTATCTATTTTGTGGCTATGAATTTTCGCTTATTTTTCAGTTTTGTCTTGTTTCTTGTGGTAGGGGTTCTCGCCGCTTCGCCAACTATGGTTATTGGTGTCGTTCTTGAAGCGCAGTCGGATTTGCCTGTCAAGGATGTTGCAATCTCTTATAAGTCCGGCAAAAAGATTGGAGAGACGGATTCACGCGGTCGTTTTGAACTTTCTGTCGAATCGAAAAGTGCTTCTCTTGTGTTCAAGAAAGAGGGCTTCGATAGCGTCTTTGTGGATTTGCAGGATTATCCCGACTTGATGGACATGGTGATTACGCTCAGCACGAACGTCACGGATTTGGGGGCGAGCACGATTATCGGTGATGGCGAACCTGTGAAGTGGGTTGTCGATCGCGCGGTCCAACTCGACAAGCTCGAAGATGCTGCCGGCATGCGTTTCGATTTGACGGAGCACTTGAGCCAGATGCCTGGTATCTCGGGCCAAAAGGATTTTAGCAGCGCTTTGTACTACGACGGCTCGCGTGCAGGTGACGTGGCGTACCATTTGGGCCGCCTCCGCATTCCGAACATGCGTCATCTGGATGTCGGGTTCCCCGGAAACCTTTCGGTAGTGAACCCGCACACGTTGAGCGGAATCGAAGTCCACGACCATTACGGACAAGGGCCTCTGGGGCAGGGGCTTGCGACTTCTATCCAGTACATTCCCGAACAGACGAGCGGCGAATGGGGCTTGAAAGGTTCTGCAGGGCTTACGCTTCAAGAAGTGGTGCTTGACGCTCCGTTCTTTATCTGGGATAGTTTCCGTTTTGCGTTCCGCCGTCTCGATGGCGAAATGCTCAAGAACTTGGGCGAAAAGTTTTATACGGAATTCCGCAAGCGTGACGACGACTGCTCTGACGACTGCAAGGTGAAGTCGGCAGATCCGTTTGATCTCACGGCGTTTGACATCTACGCCCAGTTGAACGGCTCTGATTCGCTGGGGAATACGACGTGGGCTTTGCGTACGTTGTACAGTTCCGATGAATACAAGATAAGTCAGGATACCTCGACGACTTACGGCAGTATCAATTCCATTGATATTATCGAAGGGAGCCAAAGCTATTTGGTGATTGGCGGCGAATATGCATCGAAGTTCGGGGCGAGTTTCCATGCAGGTCTTGTCCGCGAGAGCTTGAGCGATACGATTCGCGACACGACGGGATTCCGCACGGGTAAGCTTTCCGATGAAACTGCAAGGACGTTTATTGACGGTTACAAGCAGACGCACACGACGCTGAGTGCCGGTGCCGACAAGAACTTCAATGCGGATATTTTTGGAGCCGGCTTGCGTGGAGCGATTCTTTACGAACATCATATCGTAGAACGCAGTTATCCGATTCCCGGCGGTAAAGAAAGCAGTGATTACCAGACGGGAATTTTGTCGGGTGCTGCAACGCTCGATTGGAAAAACGAATTCTCGGAGCACATGCTTTCTGTGGGGGCTGTTGCCGACGGTGCAGACCACAATGCACGTCCGACGGTTTCGTTCGACATGGAACGTAATTTGTCCAAGACGGACACGGCGTACTGGCGACTCTTTACAAATGCCGCTTACCGTGCGGACTGGAAACATTTCTTTGATGATGGAGACTTGACGGGCCGCTTGGAAACAGGCGCTTCGCTCAAGGTGGGCGTGGGCTACCGCTCCAAGTACCTTGCTGCTCAAGTGGCTGGCTTTGGGCGTTACTACTTTGATCCGCTCCTGCCGCTACCGAAAGCGTTTGCCCATTACAATGACGTGACTCCGGTGGATTACGCTTGGGTGGCCGGTGCAACGGGTTCACTCGAATGGAAAACCTCGCATCATTTCTCTTTGGCGATGAATGCAAGTTCTGTTTATGGCGAATATGAACTGGATGGCGGAAAGTCCTTGCCGTGGGAAGCGAACTCCCGCTTGGATATCGTGACGCACCTCCGTTATTATCCGCGAAAGGATTCTATTGTGTCGGTCATCTTGACGCACCATGCCGCATGGCACAGGCCGCTGTACTACTATGCGATTAAGCCAACGTCGGATGGCAAGAGCGGAACCCGCCGCCTCAGGGATTACAATGAATTTACGGATTTGTACAGAACGGACTTGCGTGTGAATTTGGATTTGACGAAGTCGAAGTTCTTCTTTAGGCACGCTAGATTCTATCTGGAACTCGACAACATCTTCTCGAAACTCGATGTGGGCGCTCTCAAGTTCCTCGGTTCCGAAAATGGCCGCGAACGCTCATGGGTCGCTCGTGATAACGACAAGAATACGAACAACGGATATGACCTGGTGCCGTTTATCGCAAAAGGCATGGGACTCTACTTCCAGTTCGGCGTCGAAGTTCAGTTGGGACTTTGATAGACGAAAGACGATAGACGATAGACGATAGACGAAAGAGGTGTGAGCTGGAAACGAGAGCGTCAAAGGAACAATTGCACGAACGGTGTCATCCTGAGTGGAAGGCGTAGCCTGAAATCGAAGCATCTAAAGAGGTTTATGACTTAGAATCTAATGAATGTCATCCTGGAGGTCTGTAAGACCGATAGGATCCATGCGGTTCCCTTATGCATGTCACCCCGGTCATTGTGCCGGGGTCTGTTTTTCTATTTTATTCTTCATGAGATTTTTTCTTTTTATAGTCTTCTTTTGCACATTCGCTTTTGCTCATAAGACGGACTCGCTCTTTGTGCCGCCGAAGCCGGAGAAGCCTTTGCGTTATTGCGAAGCGGCGGAAAAGTGGATTGAATACGCCACGCACAATTCCAAGCTTGTCGAAATAACGGATATGGAAGGCCTCCGCATGGACTTGCGTTATGCGACGTTTAACAACGTAACTGGACATGATATGTACTGCGGCATCCAGCGGGCGTTTATCCATAAAGACGGTTTGCCTAAACTGAAACGGGCACTTTCGATAATAGCAAAAGAGTTGCCCGGTTATTCGCTTGTCATTTTTGACGCGGCGCGTCCGATGTATGCTCAGTCGGTTCTCAAGCAGTCTGTAGTCGGGACTCCTTACAGCCATTTTGTTTCATCAGGTAAGACTGGCGGACTCCACAATTACGGCTTGGCGCTTGATTTGGGCCTTGCCGACAGCACGGGCAGTTTGCTGGACATGGGTGCTGATTTTGATTCGTTTGAACGTTGTGCAGGAATCGTGGGCGAGGCGGATGCTTTAAAATCCGGTCGCCTCACGCAACAACAGATAGACAATAGGAACTTGCTCCGCAAAATCATGAAACGTGCCGGCTGGGTGATGTTGCCTAGCGAATGGTGGCATTTCAACGCTTTTACGCGTGCATACACCAAGGAACATTATCCGCTGTTCCCGATGTAGTTGGTGCTTGGTGCGCAAAGGCGAGGTTGTAATAATCATACTCTGATGCCTATTTTTTCCTAATACCTACAACCTATTACCTAAAACCTATAACCTATTCACGCTCGCATCACGGTTTGAACCTGGGTGCGCAGTTACATTAAAAAATCCCAGCACTCGTAAATGCTGGGATGACAACATAAAAATCTGAGCTGTGATTATTTTGTCGAAATGATTTTATCGAATTCCGAGCAAGCCATCGTTTCGATGTTCACACCCATAGCTTTGCTACGAGTTCTATCGTTACCCTTCTTCTCAGGAATGCGGAAGCAGAAGTCGTACTTGCTGCCTTTGTCTGTCGGGATTCCCATCTTGAAGATGCGGAGACGTTCGGCTCCTTTCCTTGTGATTTCGTGGTAATCGTAGGTATTCTTGATGCGTTCGAGTCGCTTTTCCTGGTTGAATGCGATATCGTTAATGATAGGACCGTCAAGTTCAATCGGCAAGGAATTTTGGAAACGGAGTTCAAGCTTGCCGTTCGTTTTCACGATAGATGTTTCTGCAGGCTTGATCAAGTAACGCTGTTGGGGAATGTTTTTATAGGCGATGTTGTGTTTGCTAGCCTTGCGAACCCCGCAGACTTCGCGCATTTCAGGGTCGGCACTAAAGTCGATATCGCGGCAGATAGGGGGGAGGTCGGTCGGAACTTCGAGGTCTTCACCATTTTTGGCCGATGAACCAGCGCAGCCGACTAAAGTAGAGATTGCAAGAATGCAAGAGGACAACAAGAATTTATGCTTCATGTTTACAAATATAAGATTATTATAGATAATTGCGAGATTTTTTTTTAATTTGTTGAGCTTTGATACATTTTTTTTTGATTATTTCGATATTGTGTAAAAAATTATTAACGTGTCGTTCGAATAATGATGGACCTACCCTTTGGACTTTGAAAAAAAATTCTATCTTTGGCGATGAAAAAGATTGGGGTTAAAATGAAAATCTATAGCTGGAACGTCAACGGTATTCGTTCCGTACTGAAAAAAGGTTTTGAGGATTGGTTCTCTGCGACTGATCCTGATGTGCTTTGCCTTCAGGAAGTTCGTGCCGAAAAAAATCAAGTTGCCGCAATTGCAAGTCGTGAAGGTTATTACACCTATTGGAACGCTTGCAAGCGCAAGAAGGGCTATAGTGGCGTGGCTGTCTATTCCAAGATTGAACCCGATGCCGTCAACTACGGCTTCGATATCGAGGAATTTGATGAAGAAGGCCGCGTGCTCCAGTTGGTATTTCCCGATTGGGTGCTCAACTGTATTTACTTTCCTAATGGCGGACAAGGCGAAGACCGTCTCGATTACAAGCTTCGCTTTTACGATGCTTTCCTTGAAAATTCCAAGCAGTGGATTACGGATGGCAAGCATGTGGTGACTGTCGGTGACTATAACACCTGCCACAAGGAAATCGACATTGCGCGTCCCAAGGAAAATGAGAATGTGAGTGGCTTTTTGCCGATTGAACGCGCTTGGATGGATAAGTACGTTGAAAATGGTTTTGTCGATACGTTCCGCAAATTGCACCCCGACACCCGCGATGCTTACACCTGGTGGTCAAATCGCTTTGGCGCACGTGAACGGAACGTCGGTTGGCGTTTGGATTACGGCTTTGTCGATGCTGCGCTCATGCCAAACGTAATAAGTTCTGAAATCTTGAGCGATGTTAAGGGTTCGGACCATTGCCCGATTTCTTTGGAACTCGAACCGCCGTTTGCTCCGCTCCCCATCAAAAAGTCCGAAGAAATTTAAGAAGCCCTGAAAAGTCCGTTTTTACGCAAAAAATACGTGTTTTTTGCGTTTTTTCGTTTTTTGTATTTTATAAATGTATTAATTTGTTTGAAGTTGACGCAGCCCTTTTACGCAGCCCCTTTATCTTCTTTTGACGATATTCCAAGCTTCGTCGTAGAATTTCGTGGCGTTTCCCAAATCCCTAAGGAATTCCATGCGCTTTATTTCTTGCTCGTTTGAGTTTATCACGCGGTTCTTTTTAAACGCATCGTCGATAACTTCGAGGCTTGCCTTGTTTGGCGTTCCGTAATTGATAAATTTTGCGAGTTTTGCTCCAATTTGGGCGTCTAGAATGTAGTTCATAAAGGCGTACGCACCCTCGATGTTCGATGCTCTGGAACTTAAAAGCATCGCGTCAACCCACATAAACGATCCTTCTTTGGGAATTACGAATTGGAGTGTGGGATCTTTGTTGATGGCGGCCTGGGCTTCCCCGTTAAAGACTATGGCCGCCCAATTTTCTTTAGAAAGGACTTTGTTCTTGCCTTCAACGGAATTTTCAAACCCGCGAAAATCTGGATTCTTTTTTACTTGCAAAATGTAATCTACCGCTTTGTTGATTTCTTCTTGCTTGTCGCTGTTCGCGTCGAAACCGATGGCCAGCAGCGCCATGCTCAGCATGGAGCGGCTCTCGTTTAAGAGGCTGAATTTCCCTTTGGTGTTATTCGCATCAAAGAGCATGGAATAGCTTGCGCTGTCTGTATTGATTTTGGTTCCGCGGAAAAGTATTCCGGTGGTGCCCCAAAGATAAGGCAGACTGTAAGCATTCGTTGGGTCGTAGGCTTGCCCCAAAAATTGAGGAGCGATGTTGATGCGGTTTGGAATCTTGGTCGTGTCAATAGGTGCGATAAGGTTGAATTGAATCATTTGCTGGATGACTACGTCCGATGCAATAATGACATCATATTTTGGAGCGATTGCGGTCTGTAGCTTGACCAGCATTTCCTCTTGAGCTTCGTATAGCTCTAGATTAACTCTGTAACCCGTTTTATTTTCAAAATCTTCCAGCAACGCCGGATCGATGTATTCACTGTAAATCATTACAGAGACCGTTCTGCTGTCGCCTCTTTGTCCTTGAGTGTCGCTACAGGCGGTGAACATGGATGCTGCAAAAAGAGCTAGGAAAAGGATGTTTTTTTTCAATTTCAATATCCTTATGGATAGGGAGGCTTTAAAAGACAATATAAAAATTGACAATAATGTATTTTAAGGCTTTTAAAAAAAAGATTTTGATTTAGCTCTTAATGCTATATTAAGCACAACATGACCAAAGAAAAAATGTTAAAAAAAATTATTCTATTCGCTCTTGTTGTTACAAGTGCCGTCTGTGCTCAAATTCATGTTGGTGCTCGTGTTGCTGCAAATTGGGGTTCATCTTGGGGCGAAGATGCTAAAGAGGCTACATGGGAACCTGGTTTTAATGCGGGGGTTGCCGCAAAAGTCGATATCCTTCCGTTGATAACGATTGTTTCTGGATTGGATGTGGATTATCGCCGAATGGGTGCTGAGGAAGATTTTTCGGAGGGTTACAATAATTTTCATCGTAATCAAATTCAAAGGCTATGGTACTTGGATGTTCCCGTTTTAGCTCGTTTTAACATCATTCCGTTGGTTTATGTCGATGCAGGTTTCGTTTTTGGCCTTAATTTGTCTTCTGATTTGTATTATGAGGAAACAGGAACTTCTATGAAGACGGGGCATTCTGAAAAGGTGTCTGACGATTTAGATTATTCAAGGATTACGAATACTTTGGTTTGGGGGGTGTCTGTCGGTGCCGGTTTCTCTGTTTTGCCAAGCGTGATGGATGTTGATTTTCGTATAATTATGGGGCTTAACAGTTATATGAAAGAGGATGATGAAGGTTATGATACGACAGTGAGGCACTTGCATATGCAGCTCGGTGTCGCATTTTGGTTCCTGTAATCTCTTTTTATAGTAAATGAAACCACAGATTTTCAGGCTTTCCGGAGTCTGTTTTTGTGATGAAAAGATTTTCGAAACTCGTCAACGACTACACCTTCATCGCATCGACCTGGTTCACGATTGTCGTTACCGCTTCGATGTACTTGTTGATGTTTGATACAATCTCGTCGTTGTCTTTGGTCATATTTGGAATGCGCACGCCCGGGAACATGCTGTAAACTTGTTCGTGGTTTTCGGGATAGTTGCCGGTCGAGAGATAATACACGCCGTAAAGCAGGGGGAGGAGCGTTGTTGCCGAACGCACGTAAATCCCATGCGGATTGCGATCTTCCTTGAGGTAGAGGAATGCCCGGCGTAAGTGTACCAGCAAACCGCGCAGTTCGCGTTCGCATTCCATGCGCAGTTCCGTGAGGTTCGGGCTGAAATCTGCAAGTGGCTCTTCGCCGCAAAGTGTCACGTTCTTGCTCTTGATATGCAAGAATTCCAGCGGGAACACGTCTTGCGAGGTCTTGATTTCAAAACGGCTGAACACATGATTGAACACGATGTTGTCGTGCTTTGCCTTTGATGTGAGCTTCTGCAACGGGAGCAAGTCCTGTGCGGAATTGGATTTCAAGATGAAGCTCACGGTCCACGGGGATTCCAGCGCAGAAAACCCTTCCATCAGGCAATCGCCGTGAACGAATGCCGAAACGAGGTTGTCGCCGAGTGCTTCTTCAAAGAGCTTCGGCCATTCCGAATTCTGAAATTCTGCAACGCTTAAAATCTTTCTCATAAGGGAACCTCTAAATTACCAGCTTCCGCCGGAGCCGCCACCGCCAAAGCTGCCTCCGCCGAATCCACCGCCGAAACCGCCCCCGAAGCCGCCTCCGCCGCCAAAACCACCGCCAAAACCACCGTGATGGTGACCGCGACTGCTGTTGCTGAGTGCATTTCCGAGCAAGAACCAAAGGCAACCGTTTCCGCGCCCGCCGCCGTTCTTCGCAACGAGCAGGAACAGAATCACAAAAATAATGAGTCCGAGTCCGGACGAATCGTCGTCTTCTTGCGGGAGCTGGTCGGTGTTGACGTCAAGCGTGATACCTTTTTCCTTGGCGACGACTTGCGCGATTTCCCAGGCAAGCTGCATCACGCCTTGGCCGTATTTTTCAACCTTGAACGCCGGGACAATTGTCTTTTGCTGGAGCCGTTCCACGAGCACGTCAGGCAGGTAGCCTTCTGCACCATAACCGACTTCGACGCTTCGCCGGCGTTGCTTCATTGCTGCAAAAATCAAAATGCCTTCATTTGATTTTCCGCCAACGCCCCAGCTTTCAGCAATCTTTAGGGCGTAATCCCTGAAGTCCGCGTAGCCGATGTCATGAATGAGTGCGACAGCTAGTCCGACACCTGCCTTTTTGTAAAGCTGTTCGGCGAGTTCGTTGACAAACTGCACCTCTTGCTTCGAAAGCAACCGGTCTTCGTCAAACACATAACTGTTTTGCGGACGCTTGGGGAGGCCCGCCTTGTTCACCTTAAAACCTGCCGCAACAGGAATCGCGAGCATCAGGATGAACAGTATCGATAAAATTCTTTTAGGCATAGAAAAAAGCCGCTTTGCCGCGGCTTCGTAAAGATAAAAATTTTAGTAGGTTATAGGTTGTAGGGGTTAGGTTATAGGAAAAATATCAACACCTACTTCCCGCAATAGGGTTCAAGTTGCTTTTGGAGCGGTGAAAAGTCCGTTTTTTTGATAGCGCTCAAAGTAGCGTCCGTTTCATTTTTGCCTGCACCCTTTGACATCGAGAAAAAGTCAACGCCCGCACCCTTGATGGAAATGGATACGTCATAGGATTTCAGTGCGCCAAGCTTGTTTCTGATATCGGAACTGACTTCCACTTTCAACGGAGGAGAGACTGTGTCATCGTTTGTTGTATAGATGGACTTCTTTGAAAGAGCGTTATCAATCGCCTTGCAGATGTTGGATGGCAAATTGCATTGGACGCTTACTTCGCAACGGGAGCGGATGACTCGGTAAGGAACTTCCAACGCATTCATCATGCCGGTCTTTTTCAAGAGTTCGTAAGGAAAGTTCGGTTCCACGATAATGACGTAAGGCCCTTTTTCGAAGTTCACGTTACGCAGGCTGAACGTGACTGTGCCATCGTCTTGCGTACGGCGTTCTGCAAGAGTCTTGCTTTGGCGGGCTATCAACGGAAAACTGGGGACGGGTCCCAAGGAGTCCTTGACGATAACATCCCACGAAGGCATTTCGGGACGTCCGATTTCAAAGTCCGCTTTTGCTGTCGTTTCAAACGTCAGGCGAGAAAGCCTTTCGACGAGAATCTTTTCGAAGTCGGCAAGCCCGTGCTGCAAACGGTAGCTGTCATCGATGGGATACACATCTGCAAGCTGTGCCAAATAGAAGTTGTATTCGTTGACCTTTTCTTTGGCTGCATCGAGATCGTTTATGGAATTGATGTAAATGCGGTCGCTAAAAGCTTGTCTGGAAGTCTTTTCAAGATTTGCGATTTCTTGCTTGAGCGTGTTCAAGCGGAAACGGAGGTCCGCCGTGAATTCGTCCATGTCGAGCGTCGCTGTCGCCTTGAATCCTTTATCCGCCTTGACGGGAACTACCTTGACACCTTTCAGGACAACATTGCTTTTAACGGTATTGTTTGCCCTGTAGGTCTCGCCGAGAGTGCTCTCGCCGTTGTAAATATCCTCGAATTTCGTTTGCTTTTGCGTCGCCGAAATTTTGGACTTGACTTGTTTTGCAACACCAGCGATAGCCGAGTTGTTCGCTTCTTCTTGCGAAATCTTTGAAGTTGCCGTGTAAGTCACGATTTTTCCCGCCATAGCTGGGAGAGCCGCGATACACGCACAAAGGATAATGGCTTTGATATTCATTACTAGTACAGCTCCATCAAAATCAACTTACGAGTAATATTGTTCTTCTTCGTATCGGCGAGAGGCTTGAGAATCTGCCTGATTTTAGAATAAACTTCTTGCGTGTCTTTATACTTGATGGCACTTGCGTAAATGACGAAATCCAAAGTCTTTGCCGTCATCACGTTCACCTTTACAGAACTGAAGTTGCCCTTGAGGCCCTTCATGATGGCGTCGTGCAAGTCTTCGGTCTGGCTGTCGGAGTATTCGCCCTTGATGTTTATGACAACCTTGTACTGGTTGCCCTTGGAGAGATCGTTCTTCCAATAGCTGAGAATCTTTGTTTCGAGGCCGGGCATGGCCTTGCGGACTGCTGCACCGAGATTCGATGCGATATTGATTTTGGACGTGTGGCCGTTGTTGCGGACGGTCGAGGTCTGGGAACCGAGCAAACGGGCGGTCGAGGCTTCGTATGCAGAGAGCTCGACAGAGACTTCGTCGTTCGTAACTTCTTGCTTGAACTTGATATAGACGTCTGCGTCCAGAGCGATACCGGCGAGGTAGGAGAGGTCGTCTTCCGTGTTCGCGATATCGTTTTGCATTTGAAGAATTTCGTTCAGCGTTTCCTGGCCTTCGACGGACTTGACCTCGTAGTTCTTCTTGGTGAGGTAGCTGTGGATGGCCTCTTGCACGGAGTGCGAGTTGTTATCGACTGCAATTTCCTGGGCTTCGCCCTTGGAACTCATTGCCGGCGTTACCACGATAATGGGCTGCGTGTAATCCTGAATCACTTCCCTTGCTTCGTCGAGGTTCGTCTTCGGTGTGTTGTCGATGCTGACGGATGCCGCGGCACTTGCGTTTGCAGGGGCCGTCGATGCTGTTGCTGTAGATTTCTTGCTGACAGGTGCCGTATCGTTATCGAGTTCATCATAGGCGCTCGCTGCATGCTGGCGAGTGACTGCTGCTTTTTTGCTGCGTGCGTCGGCATCGCTACGTTTTGCGGCTTGCGGCGCGGAACAGGCTGTTTCGGCCAGGAGAAGAGCTAAGCAGAGAGATGGAATCAAGTGTCTCATATTACAATATCTCTTTAAAGGTTTCCTAGAATAATTTTATACAGATAATATACAATGTTTTGTCTTCAGAAGTAAACAAATAATACGAAATGTAAAATACTTTTTTTAGAACTTGCTATCAAAGAAAAAAATGGATATATATATCCATAAGGGTACGAATATCGAAAATGCTGTGAAAAAAAATTTTTTCAGCAAAGATATACAGGTGTTTAGGAAAATTCTTCACATGTGTGAGGTTGAATATGAGCGAAAAATGGATCTGGCTGCCCGATTGGGCCTCAAATCTCGGGATTTGGGAAGATGATCTGATGGACGTAGCTCCTTCAGCAAACCATATTTATGTGCAGTACAGCCAGCTGGCTGAATTTTTGGAACATCCGATGGATATTCCAGAACTCAAGAAATCATCGACGGTCGTAGCGTGGGGACTCGGGGCTTTGTCGCTCCTGTGTTCCGGGGCTGGGCCTCAAAAAGGGCAAAAGTGGATACTGCTTTCGCCTTATGCCGATTTTTGTGACGAAATTGGGAACTGGACCGTGCCGAATCTGCATTTCATGGCGCACCAGCTGTTAACGACTACAGAACCCGCGCTCAAAGCGTTCATGGAACTGTTTGAAGAAGATTTTGGCGACTGGCAAGACGACTGGTTCGACGAAGCCAAGAAGTACGATGCGGAGTCGCTTGCGAAAGGGCTTATGTATCTGGCTTCGCATCATGTAGAATCAGTTATCCCGAATAACGAAAAGATTCAAGTGCTTTACGGGCGACTGGACACGACGGTCCAACCGGAATGGACGCTCAAGCTTAAGGAATTTTTGCCCAAAGCGGAATTCAAGGAACGCCCCAAAGCGGGCCACTGGCCGCCGATGCTGTTGCTTTGATCAAGTAGACAGTGGTTAGTAGGCAGTAGACAGTAATAGTTAGGCGGCTTCGCCGCGATTATAAAAACTTCCTACTTCCTACTAATTCCTAATCGCTTGCTCCTGTAACCTCTTTTCCAGCTTTGCAACTGCGAACACTGCTACGAGATAGATTGCAAGAAACCATAAGAGAAATTCTTCGAAAAGTTCTCCTACGATTGTATAGAAGGTGTCCCTTGTCTTGAGGGGCATTTTTCTTTGTATGACTCTCGTTTCAAAGATTGCGGTGTTCTGGTCGTAGTGGCCGTACTGGTCGATGAATGCTGAAACACCGCTGTTTGCAAGGCGCGCGACAGGGTAGCCGTAAGTCACGGCGAGATGGCGGACAATGTTCAGGTGCTGGTAGGGGGCGGTGCTTCGACCGAACCAGCCGTCGTTCGTGATGTTCACCATGAGGCGTGAACCCGCTTGGATGGCGTCGCGGACGAGGTCTCCGAAGATGGCGTCGTAGCAGATGTACGGTGTCCAGTTGTAGGGGCCATAGACGGGCGTTTCTTTGCCGGGAACAAAGTCGCCTTCGCCAAGATCCACGTAGTTCAAAATGGGGAATACTTCGTCGAAGGGAATGCGTTCGCTAAAAGGGACGAGGTGTTTCTTAATGTAACGTTTCGGGAAATTGTGGTCGCCCGGCGTAAAGAGGAACGAGGCGTTATAGATTTCGAAACGACGCGGATTGTTGATGTCTCTGGAAACTTGCTTGTAGTCAAGGGCTCCGGTGAGGATGCTTGCATTTTTTTCATCCGCCATCTGGTGCAACCGTTCGATAACATCCGCTTGCCTACGGATGTGGTCCGGGACGGCGGTTTCTGCGAGCAAGATGATGTTTGTGCCTTGCTTCGTGCTGTCCATGGCCATGCCGAAAGTCTTGTTTATGATGGCATCGAATCGCTCCTTGCTCCATTTGGCGCCTTGGGCGATGCTTGGCTGTACCATGGCAATTGTGGGATTCTCTTGAGCCTTGGAATTGTAGAATGGGGCTGCTTCGGGGGCGGTGAGAACGTAACTTCCGTGAATCAGAAGTGCAAGGAAGATGATAAAGGGGACTGTAAAGAGAACAAGTTTTTTACGGCCTTTTTGCGTAAATGCGTATGCGACAATCATGTTCGAGGCGATGATTAAAATCGTGTAGCCGAACACGCCTATAATGGAAAGCGTCTGGATAAGTTCAATGTGGTTGCCCAGCGTATAGCCGAGATGGTTCCACGGAAATGCGAAATCGCCGTGAGTACGGAACATCTCGATGGAAGCGAAGAAAAGCGGAAATAAAGCGAGTAAGTAATTTTTGGATTTGAACTTTAAATTTTTTATGGTGGTATAAGCGAATGCGGCGAGAACGTTGAACAAGCTGAGGTAGGCGATAAGGAGGATGAGTCCGAGGAAGATGAGGCCTGAGGGGGCGGTTTCCACGTTCATCACGTTGCGGATCCAATAGTAGTTGAATCCGTTATAGACCATGCTTGCCCAGAATGTCGCAAAGACAGCCGTTTCGCGGTTGAATCTGTTCAAGACGATGAACCACGGTACAAGCAAGACGAATATTGCTGGGCCAAGCGGAAGCGGCGGGAATGCGAATGCGACGAATCCCCAAGAAATTGTCGCGAGGGCAAGGGCGATAAGCGGTTCTTTTTGCTTGCACAGCTTTATGTTCCAGCAGATGAATAACGAAAACCAGTACAGTGCCATCGGGACGAATGTCACTATAATCTGGATGAGTCCGGCATGTCCGTCTCCGTTTTTATCCCCGATGTTGTAATCTAGAGCAAGGAACGCAAAGACGATGAGGCCGTAAGTGTTCATGAACCGCGAAAACGGACTGCGAACGCTCTTTATGAATAAAAACGGCAGTGCGGCTATAAGCGGCAACAACTGCGGTTGTTGAATGTAAAGCCCTGGCGTGTCCGGTCGCGCAAAAAATAACACCAGTTCAATCGCCGCAAGAACGGATACGTAAATCTTGTACGCCTTCGGAAGAGATTTAAGCTTGTTTAGAAGTTGGTCAATGGTCATTGGTTATTAGTAGGAAGTAGGCAGTAGGAAGTAGGCGGTAGGAAGTGGTTAGTGGTTGGTGGTTAGTGGTTAGGGTTTATAATCGCGGCGAAGCCGCCCTGTTTACTAACCACTGTTTACTAATCACTAATTCGTTATAGTCCGCTTTTGTCTTGGGGGTTGAACACGAGTACGAATTCGCCTTTGGGCGGGTGAGCCTTGAAGTGGGCTGAAATTTCGGTCGGTGTTCCGATGAGGTGTTCCTCGAACTTCTTGGTGAGTTCACGCATCAGAGCTATTTTGATGTCACCGAAAACTTGCTTGATTTCTTCGACGAATTTGTCGATGTTGTGCGGACTTGCGTAGAAAATCTGCGTCGCTTCTTCGTCTTTCAGTTTTTCGAGCAGGTGGATGCGTTGGGCGCTCTTCTTGGGCGAAAAGTACTGGAACGTAAAGTGGTCGGTTGGCATGCCGCACGAGACGAGTGCCGTAATCATCGCGCATGGCCCTGGGATGGCGCGTACGTCTATCCCTTCGCGGACGCATTCGCGCACGAGATTGAATGCGGGGTCTGCAACGCCGGGGGTGCCTGCGTCACTTACTAATGCGATATCGCCTGTGTTCTTGAGAAATTCGACGTACTTCGGCGTGACTTTTTCTTTGTTGAAGTCGTGGTAGGCTTCCATGGGTGTCGTGATGCCGTAATTGTCGAAGAGAATTCTCGAATGACGGGTATCTTCGGCAAGGACGAGGGGAACTTCTTTGAGAATGCGCACCGCGCGGTACGTGATATCTTCCATGTTCCCGATGGGAGTCGCTACGATGTATAAAGTGTATGGCATATTCGATTTAGACGAAAGAACGGGCTTTGCCCTATAAACTATAGACGAAAGATAGTAATTAAAATTTGTCAATGGTCGTTAGTCATTAGTTATTAGTTTTATAATCGTGGCGAAGCCGCCTAACTAACCTAATCCCTAAAGCCTATAGCCTAAGACCTACTACCTAATAATCGCTTGCGCTGTTCAAATCTGTGAGTCTGTTCGAATTGAGTTCGTAGGAGAGGCGCTGCACGAGTTTGCGGTGCATTTCCTTGGACGTTTTGTTTACGATATCTGTGCGGAACCATCCATAAAAAGTCGCCCTTACTTCTTGTTGTTCAATGAATTCGATGTGATGCACTAGCGACCCGTTGCAGAAAATGCGTGCGGAAAGTGTGTAAGTCCAGGTCTCGTTGACGGGGAGGATGGGCCAAAATGGAATCAAGATGCCGATGCTCCAAGCGGATGGCGGCTCGTTTTGTTTGACCGTAGCCTTGATTGTCGCTTCTCCGCGGCAAGTCTCACGCGGAAAGTCCTGCTCGCTTGCCGCTTTCGTATAGGCTTTTAGCAAGTCATGCGAGAGTTCCAACGAGTCGCCCCCATATATAAAGGGAATGTTCCCGAAAAAGCTGAACGTTTCTTCGGTCAGCGGGATTCCTTCGAGGTCGCCTTGCGTGAGCTTCATGGAGCATCCCGATAGAACTGATGCCAAAGCAAGAGCGAAGTAAAAAAAATAGATGTTGAAGCGCATGTGTCAAAGATATAAAAAAACGAACACTATAAATTTTATTAAGATTGGTGTTATGGAATTGCCTGCTTATTTTATTAGTGACGCACATTTGGGTATCGAGCCGCCGGGAGCGGTTCCTGACAGGGAACAAAAATTAATCCAGATGCTTTCGTCGTGGAAGGGCAAGGCGAGCCATGTCGTTGTGATTGGCGACCTTTTTGAATTTTGGTACGAATACAATTTTTACGTTGCTTCTGCGCATTTCAATTTATATCGTGCGTTTGCGGAGTTGGTGGAATCTGGTGTCGAGGTTCATTTGTTGCAGGGGAATCATGATTTTGCATATGAGGACTTTTTCCCGAAAACTTTAGGTGTGTCCGTTCATAAATCTCTCATCCTTGAAATTCAGGGCAAACGCGTGTATTTGACTCATGGCGATGGCGTTGCTGCGTCCGACCGCGGCTACCGTTTTTTGCGTCGAGTGCTTGACTTTCCGCTAAATCGGTTTCTCTTTAGGCAGATTCATCCGGATTGGGGAATGGGACTAGCTCGTTTTGTCGGACGGAACAGCCGTAAATATGGCGAAAACAAAACAATAAATATAGATGAATATTTGGAATGGGGGGACCGCATTTTGGAAAAAGAAAAATGCGATTTCTGTATCCATGGTCATCACCACATTTCAGGTATCTGGAACAGGCCGAACGGCATGATTGCATCTCCAGGAGAGTTTATAAAAAAGCCCGCCATCCTCCGGATGGAGAATGGCGAACTAAACTTACTGTCGCTTTAAAGCGGTATTTGGTAGAAGCTATTCGTTGATGTCGCCAGCACGACTTTCTGATGCTTTAACCATCTTTTTGGTGGATTTTGAACCCCAAAGTGCAGAGACTAGGTCCATGCTTGAAAACTCTTGCCAATAATCTTCTACCCAGCACCAATGGTGAACTTCACCCTTTTCGTCGGTAATAGTCCAATCCTTCTTTACAGAGAAGGTCATCTTTTGAGCCTGCGGTGTATAGTAAGGATCGGACGTTCTTTCCGGTTCTATGGTGATAGTCCAAGCTTTGCCTTCGGTACGCTTATACAAAAAGATGTTAAACGCCAAAAACAAAACCAGAGTAATGATGCCCCACTTAAAGTTCTTTTTCGTCAGCAGGTATATCAATAACAGAAGTAATAATATACTGAGTGCTGCGAAATTGTAGTGAGTTGGATAAAATACTTTGAATACTTCAATCATTTTATCTGCTCTCCCTTTTGAACTTTATTGGATTATTTTTATTACTTCTTCTTGGCTGCTTTCTGCTGAGCAACGAGCGGTGCGACACTGAACGTGAGGACGTTCTTATCGACCTGGCTTTCGGTACGGAAGCTCTTGAGCGGAAGAGCGATACCGTGAGAAGAAAGCGTGCCCATGAACGATGCGTTTGCATGGCTTGCAATGGTGCGAACGTTGATAAAGCCCTTGTTCTTGCTGAACGTCAGCTTGAAGGTCTTCTTGGCTGCATCGTATTCGGCAACCATGGTCTTGTTTTCCTTGGTGTTCAGAGCATTCTTGGTGTTGTGGTCAAAAATGATGGTACCACGGGTGTCGATGGAAAGCATGGTCTTGTTGCCAACTGCGTTACGGCAGGCAAGAGTTGTCCATTCACCTTTTTTCTTGGAACCCTTGGCGGTGAAGACGTACTTGTTGCCTTCCTTGACCAAAGTGTATGCACCGGTTGCGACTTCGAGACCGATGGCGTTGAAAGCACCCTTGAAGTAAAGGAACTTGGATTTGGAGCCGACGATTCCGTTGATGAAGCGGAAAGACGTTGCCTTCGGAGTCTTAATCGGCGTGATGGCGATGCGCTTGCCGACAGCATCGACTTCGACGTCAACGTACGGACCTACATCGACGGTTCTGCCATCTTCAGTCTTAGTCTGAGTGGCGAGCTTGTCGAGCTTGAGTGTCTTGACTGCTTCTTCCGGGAATCTGATGAATCCGCGGACATCCATTTTGACAATTACGTTTTCCATTTACACCTCTTTTTTTTGTTGTTTGTTGTATTAACGATAAAATAAATATTTTTTTCACAAATGTCAATGATTTTAACAAAAAAACCATGTACAAAGAAAAAAATAGCTTTTCCGTAACCAATAACATTTGTTGTATAAAAAATAATAATAAAAATGTAAAATGTTGCAACAAATGAAAAAAATTTCTTTATTTGCTGTTTATTGCCTCAGAAATGGCGTTTGACAGGGGTTTTTCGCCCCGCTTTGACAAATTAACGTCCTCAAGTGCTAGTCCGATTTTGTGATTTCTGTCACTAAAACGGGCCCTATCCGATATGATCACTACATTTTTTGTTCCAGAAATGTCCTTTTTTTCGATTTTCGTGCTTGCTCGGACGAGAAATTTGGGGTATAAAATGCGATATTTTTCGGAGATGGCATCGGCTATACTGAGGACGGGGTCGATTAAAACGACTATATTGTTCTTTTTTACTTTTTTTGTGGCTAAAATTGCGCCTGTGCCACGCCCAACGACAATCTTTGGGGCATTCCCGTTTATTTGTGAAGCGCATTCGTAAATCATTTGGGCGTCGGGTTCGAATGTCTCTTGCGATGGCGTTCCCTTGTTATTTCCGCTTCCGCGGTAGTTGAACGTGGCGGCTGCATAGCCAGGGAGGCTGTCTAGTTCTGCGAGGAACTGTGCGGCGTCTTCGTCTGCGTCGGGGTAGTAGAGGAGGACGTTATTCTGTTCGTTTCCGATAACGAAACCTTCTAGAACCGTTCCGTCGTCGAGGGTGCAGTTGATGTTTTTTGCTTTATCCGCGATGGCTGTCCGTGCTTCGTTATGCGTGATGGCGCGCGGAAATGCGTTTCTTCTTTCTGTTAAGGCAAGGTAAAATACCATGCTTATATATATAAGGAGAAAAATTCCCGTGTAACGTAAAATGCGGCTGAGTGTACTCTTGGCAAGTTCTTTTATTTTCATGGATTAGTTAATAGTTGTTGGTCATTAGTCAATAGTTAATAGTGAATTTAGAAAAAATAGAGCTTAGAACTTAGAATGTTGTTGACGTTCTGCATGATATATTGGAAGCATCGGTTGTGCCTCTGCATGACGAGATGTTATAGGTGATGTGTGAAGTGCAAGTGTTTGCAAGTCGAGAATACACAAACGCATAAGGCGAGCATAAGCTAGAAACGCACAAACACCTACAAGGCGAGAGAAGCGGGGTCGCTTGCGACCCCAATTCCGAGCCGAAGGGTGTTGCACGAAGTGCAAATGCGTAGGTTGAGAGTCGCGGCCAAGAGTGTGCAAATTTTTTCAAGCATAAGCCATTTATGGACTTGTATTTGAAAAATGCAGCCACGGACGCGAAGCGTCAACCTTGCGTGGTTATACTTAGGCTTGCGGCATTGAAAAAAAACACAAACACGTAAGGCGAGAGATGCAGGATTGCTTGCAATCCTATATCCGAGCCGCAGTGTTTGGCGTTTATGCGAAGCAATAAACGCAAAAGGACTCTCGGTGGAGTACAACCGAGAGTCCGAGGGATGGGATTGGGTGTTCCTTTAAATTAAGCAATTTTTTTTGAAAGCGTATCACTTGAAAAACAAAAAGTGTTCCCAAGGTGTTCTTTTTCACACATTCTAAAAGGAACAGGCCGCGTTGCACTGTATTTTTCGAAAAATAAGTGTTCCCAAAAAACTCAAAAAAAATTAGATTTACTCTTGATGAACGTATATGCCTACTACAATTATCGAAAGTACCTTCAGGACTATTACGAGTACCGTAAGTCCGTGCAGAGGTATTTCTCGTACCGGTCTTTTGCGAAGAAGGCAGGGTATTCCTCGTCCGGCCTTTATTTGGACCTGATTCGTGGCCGCAAGTCGCTCACGCAGCAGATGATTCCGAAGTTTATAGCCGCCCTTGGTCTTAATGAACGTGAAGGCCGCTACTTTACATTGATGGTCGATTTTACGCATGCGACGACGGCTTCTTCCAAACAGCAGATTTTTGACCAGATGTCGGCACTGCTCCCACGCACTATCAAGAACTTGACCAAGAACCAGCAGGAATATTACAGCAAGTGGTATTACGTTGTCGCCCGCGAAGCTCTTGCCGTCTTGAAGATTAACGACAAGAACATTCAGGAACTTGCACTCTTCTTGAATCCGAAAATTTCTCTCCCGCAGGCAAAGCAGACTATCCAGCTACTTCTCGATTTGGGACTTATAGAGCTCGGCGAAGATGGATTCTACCATTCCGTAAACAAGGCAATTACGAATGGCAGCGAAATCGCCCCGCTTTTCGTTCATCAGTTCCAAAAGCAGATGATAGACTTGGGCAAAGATGCGTTAGATCACTACAGCACCGAACGCAGAAATGTATCTTGTATGACGATGAGTGTCTCGGCGCAGGGATTGGAACGCATCATCAGCAAGATTGACCTCTTCCGCAAGGAAATCGTGGATATTGTCCGCTCGGATGAAGGTGAATCCATGGTTTGCGAATTGAATATCCAATTCTTCCCGCTGAGTAAGGAGAAGCTTGCTCTTCCTCCGGAAACGGATGCAGAGGAGGGTGTCGATGAGATTGGATAAGATTTATATAGGGCTGTTTTCAGCGCTGTGTGCTTGCATGCTTGCTTGTACTGGCGAAAATGGAGGCGTGGCAGGTACTGTTACGGATACGGGCAATACGATTGCTACTGGTGTTGTAACTCGTAGTGACGGTTCGCCTGCTGTTTCTGCTTTGGTCCGCATTGCTCGTGAACCTGTCGCCGGGGATTCTCTCGCGAAGATTGATTATATCCAGACGAAGACGGACTCGCAGGGCGTGTATTCGTTCGATTCCGTGCTGGTGGATACGTTCCAGTTGGCGGTGATTGATGCCGAACATAAAGAAATATCGTACAAGCCGCGTGCCGTAAGGAATTCCGGAGTGATGGATAGCATCAAGCTCTCGAAGGCGGCTGTGTTCAGCAGTGTGCTTTACTATGAGAACGTGACCGAACCGTCGGTGGCGGTCGGGGCCCATTTTGAGGTCTTTATGCCGGGCACTCCGTTCTCGCAGAGTGTGTTTGCCGGTGATTCATTCTCGATGCTGATTCCTGCCGGTTCCTGGTGGTTCGGGTTCTGCCCGGGCGATCCGCAGATTGTGGCTCGTCTTACAGATTCCGGCGTTGCGGACTCGTTAATTTATCGTACATGGAATATGGACGGTGTGGTGAAATCGGGCGATACACTTTCGAAGGGTCCGTTTATCTGGAGTACGACGATGGAAGTCGATTCCTTGATCAAGGAAGAAGAACGCAAAAAGAAAGAGAAAAAGCCTGCGTACTTGTCTGGCACGGTGAAGTGCAATGAAAAACTTTGTCCAAACGTGCAGGTGCAAATGATTACGGACTTGTACGGTTTTGACTTTGCCTATAATGATTTTGCTGGATTTAAGGTGCAGGCGGAGACAGACAGTGTTGGCCGTTGGTACTTGCCTGTGCCAGATTCGGTGCCGTATGACAGTCTCCGCATGGAATATCGGGTGCTCGACAAGAGAGGGGACGTTACGTTGGCGGGGGTAAGCCGTTATGTGCTCGCTTCGGAACTCAAGAAAGTCAAGGATACGCTTTCGGTGGGCGTAACGGAGCTTGCTAAACCGTCTGTCCTGGTGAGCGGTGTTCTGGTAGTCGTTGACGGAAGGGATTCTACACAGTCCAAAAATTGCATGGCGAATAGTGTGGTTGTGGGGCTGAAGGGAACAAGCCATTTTGTGTGGGAGATGGTTTGCAACATGCTGAAGATTGAAGATCTTCCGGCGGGTGGACACGATATTGTTCTCTATTCTGGCGACCCGAAAGTGGTGAAAACGCTTCAGAATGCCGGTGTTGACTTGGAAGATTATGTGACCATTACGCATGTGCAGTTGCCCAAAAACGATACGCTTGCCCAGCAATGGCTCACTTATGAACCGCCAACTTTGCAAACCTTAAAATAATTTTCAAAATACCCCTTGCAGGATTTGAAATTATTTTCTAAAATTGGTGCGCACTGATGAGCTATGGTGTAACGGTAGCACAACAGATTCTGACTCTGTTTGTCTAGGTTCGAATCCTGGTAGCTCAACGAAAGACTCTTTGCTCTTACTCCTGAGCAGAGAGTTTTTTTATTAAGTGGTTGGTATGCAGTGGTTAGTAAACAGGAATGAATTAGTGATTAGTAAACAGTGGCTAGTAAACAGGAATGAATTTAGTGATTAGTAAACAGTGGCTAGTAAACAGGATAATAAAATGAAAAATTAAAGATTAAAAATGAAATTTTTATTCTTAATTTTTAATTCTTAATTCATAAATCCTAACCACTAACCACCAACCACTAACCACCAACCACTAACCACTGTCAACTATTTATTTTCTTTCGTCTATATTTGTGTCATGGAATTTTTCGATTATTTTGAAGAGATTTACGCGGAACGTTGGCCGTCGCTTTTGGAATCGCTGAAGGGCGAGGGCTGCGCGACGAAGCTCCAGTTTGAAGAATCGCTAGAGCCGTATTTTTTAGATGAAGCGTCCGTGTTTGCCGCCAAAGCGCTTGGAGTGGAGCCGGGGATGGACGTGCTCGACATGTGTGCTGCTCCGGGCGGAAAATCCTTGGTGATTGCTTCTATGCTGAGGGGTGAAGGGACGCTCCAGTGCAATGACCGTTCGCCGGACAGGCGTCTCCGCTTGCAGCATGTGCTCGAAAATTCCTTGCCGCAGTCGTGGCGTTCGATTATCAACGTGACGGGTTACGACGGCGTGAAGTTCGGGATGCACAAGAAAGAATGTTACGACCGCATTCTGCTTGATGCTCCGTGTTCGTCGGACAGGCATGTGCTTAATTCTCCATCGCATCTAGAAGTTTGGTCGGTCAAGCGCGTGAAGCGGCTATCTGTGGAACAGGGCTCGCTCTTGGCTTCGGCAGTGGATGCTCTGAGACCGGGGGGCGAGTTGATTTACGGGACGTGTGCTCTTTCGCCTCTCGAAAACGATGCCGTGGTGGCGAAAATCTTGAAAAAACGCAAAATGATGGAATTTGTTCGTATCGAAGGCTTGCCGGAGGGCGCGGACCGTACGGAGCTCGGCGTTCATATTCTGCCTGACAAGGCTCATGGTTGCGGCCCCATTTATTGCGCAAAGATGAGGAAGATGGCTTAGTCGATAGCCGTTGTTCAATGGTCATTGGAGCTTTATAATCGCGGCAAAGCCGCCAAATTGAAACTATTGACCAATGACTAATGACCAATGACCAGAAACTAAGGGTGATGCTGGGTCATTGTTCAAAAGCTTTTTACAGATTTACAAAAAAAAATTTACTTTATGGGCATGAAACGATTGTTTTTTGTTTTTTTGGTTTTGTCGCTTTCCGTAAATGCTTTTGCTACATTCGTGGCGGTGCTCGAAACGGGGGCCGATGCAGATGCAAAGGAAAACGTATCGCTTTCTGACCGCCAGTACTTAACGAACGTCTTGAGGGCGCAGGCGGTCAAGGAACTCCCTGCGATTCAGGACTTCACCATCATGACTCGCGAAAATATCTTGCAGATGCTGCCGCCCGGTAAGGCCATTGAGGACTGCGAGGGCAGTTGCCTTGTCGAAACGGGTAAGAACATCGCTGCTGATTACATTGCCCAGGCGCGAGTCGGGCGTTTTGGAAGTTCGCTTACAATTTCTGCGGAACTTTACGAGACCGCAGGGAACAAGCTTGTCGCAAGTTTCAATGGTCGGGGCGAAAATGTGGAACGTTTGTTGGAATTGATTGAGCGCGAAGGTTCGCAGTTCTTTAGAGTTGTCCGCGATATGACTCGCCCGGCTGTTGGCGATGTTGTCGAAAAAAAGGAAGAATCAGTAACGGATTATGTTAGTTTGGTTCCGGTTAATGCTGACACGGTGAATTTGCCGGCTCAGGAAAATTTGGCGGATTCTGCAAATTCGGTGGATTCTGCAAAAACGGATTTGGCTATTGTTGCGGAACCTGCTGCCGAAAATGCCTCACTTAAAGCGGACGACGTATCCGGGAACAAAGTTGGCGAGAGCATCCCTGCGAATGTGAACTCTAATGATGCAGGAGTCTCTGCAAAGAAGAGTGGAATCCATTGGATGCCGCTGTCTATCAGTGCCGCTGCAACTGTGGCTGGTGCCGTGCTGACTGTTGTTGGCAATAGTAAGGCGAAGAAAGCTTCTGAGAAAAAGTATTCGACCGAAGCGGAATACAAAAAATATCACGATGATGCAAAATCTGGACAGACCTTGCGTGGCGTGGGAATCGGCCTTGCGATTGCCGGTGTTGTTGGCATTGGGCTGAGTATCGCGTTTTAGGAGGGGATGATGTTAGACGAGAGATTACAGACTAGAGACGAGAGAACAGGCTTCGCCCTTTTGTCTTCCTCGACCGTCAGGGAGGGGAGAGGATATGGGGTGTGCCATTCTGGGAGGTGTGCTACGAAACGAAAAATTCAGGGGTGGATGCGTTCTAGTGTAACATTCGCTACTCTCGTCTTTAGTCTCTCGTCTTTCGTCTTATTCTCTGCATGCACGGATTATGTTTCGCAAATGGAAGATGATTTTAGCGAGTGGAAAGCGGAACAGGCCGAAGTAGGCAAGGGAGATTCGACGAAGGTTTCCGCGTCCAGTTCTTCGAATAAATCTAGTGTCGATAAAATTTCTTCTGTGGCAAGTTCTTCTTCGAATGTCGTTCTGAACTCAAGCGATGGTTCGGCGAGTTCTTTATCGTCGGCAAATTTTGTCAACTTGTCGTCGGTGGGCTCTGCAATCGAGTCCAGCAGCGGTGCAGAATCCAGCAGTTCCGAAGACGAAAAAATCAAGGTGCTCCCCGTCATGATGTTTGACTGGTTGCATGGCAATTTGGGCGATGGCGGGGTCTCAACATCAGTGAATGTGAATGGAGATACTACCACCTTTTACAGAAATGGCGCGAAAGACCTCTACTACAACGATCCGATTTACGCTATCAGTAACGATTTCGGTTCCAGTGGCTGTAGTGGCTCAAATGCTAGAGATAACAAGAACAGGGGCTACATGAGTGGCATGGTTGAAAAAATGCTGGGGTCGAACGGAGTCCCTGTGCGGGCTGAGCTTTTCCCTGAAAATTGCAAACTTACGACTCACATTAATGAATGGTTCTTGCCTCAAGTTGTCGCCCAGAAAAACGGTAAGGATTATACAAATGCCACTTGTCGTTCTATAGAATTTGTTCGAGATTCAAACGGTTTTTGGATTGCTCGAAAAAATACAGAAAGTCCTGAAGGTGGGTTGTTCTTGCTTGATGATTTCCAGTATCTCGACGAAGAAAATACTGTTGAAAATCCCTTCTTTGATAGTCTTAGTACTAGTAATCGTTATATAAAACACAATTATGGTTTCACGATGAAAATTCAGGCGACGTTTCTGTATAGCCCTGGCCAGCATTTGGAATTTTCCGGTGACGACGACGTGTGGATTTTCATCAACAATCATCTTGTTGTTGATTTGGGCGGGCAGCATCAGATGGCTTCTGGAGGTGTCAATCTTGATACATTGGGGCTTGTTGTGGGTGAAGAGTATCCGTTCCATATGTTCTATGCGGAGCGCCATACGGCTTCTTCGAATTTTGTGTTGGAGACGTCCATTAATTTTAAACCTGTCCCCAATTGTTCGGCGTACGAATAACCGCGACCTTTTGCAGGAATCATCCATCAACTTAAAACCGGCATAAAATTATTGCAGATAAAAAAACTTTTTGCTCCTAAAAAGGCTCTCAGTCAAAATTTTTAGTGTAAAATGGCGAAGATAGTCTTTTTAACGGCTCTTTACCCCTATTTCCTATAATTACAGTTGCCTAAGGCAAAAAAAATTTCTCTATTTGTATCGGTTTTTAG
>JAEEGJ010005981.1_pt1 | contig 37188 bp, 45 predicted proteins | sample 8958761 | NCBI WGS metagenome assembly JAEEGJ01 (sample SAMN16246546, study PRJNA631951) | gut metagenome | biome: gut microbiome; feature: rumen; material: RS-attached | host: Bos | place: Iran: Karaj | collected 2018-10
TAAGGAAGTTAAGTGTCCCGGTTGCCCCAACAGCAGCCAGCGCCTGATCCGAGATTCCCTTGCCAACTATAATGCTATCCACAAGACTATATAGTTGTTGGAAAAGATTTCCCCATAATAAGGGCAAAAAGAACAGTATGATCTGTTTCATACTGTTTCCTGAGGTCATATTTTGTGTGGTCTGTTCTGTATTTGTCATTGCCGCTCTCTTTGGCCTTTCTCTTGATGTTAATTATTTAATAGTTAAGATCATTTAAGTATTCAGGCTCTGCACCAAGCTCAGCTTTTATAGCAGGGATTATGCTTCCAGTCAGCTTAGTCCCGCTATCACTTCTTCAAAATCTTCAGTTATTATCACTAACTTTTCGCCTGCTTGAGCAAACATTTCAATAAACCACCTGTTGCATTGTTTGAGTTCTTCTTTTGTGCAATCGGCTTCTATCATTCTGGATTCAATATCCGACTCATGTTTGATGATATCATTGTAATGCTTATCAATATAATCCTCTGTCATGGCGAGGCAAATGAATTGTATACTCGCTTGATACATTTCATCAAAACTACTACGCCAGTTGGACGGAACATAGCAACCTTCAACTATAAGGTTCTGCTCATTCTCAATTGCTGTCTTTATTATCTCTCTGATAATAGGCCAAAGATAATCAGTTAGTTTATCATCATCTTCCGGTGTAAGATTTGTATTTCCACTACGAATCAAACCCATCTTCAGATGATCAATTGACATGTATGGATACTTGTATTTTTCCAATAGTTTTTGTGCCAAGAGCGTCTTCCCTACGTGAGAAGATCCCGTAATAATAATTACCATCTTTACCTCGTCAAGCTCCGATTTATCTAATACATTTGCAATTTCATGATATGTAAGATCTCCAATTATCTTCTTTTAAAAGTATAATCGCACATAGTACCGCCGGTACCTATCTGCTGAGTATACAGAAAAGCTGCACGCGGCAGATCACTGTACAGAATATCATCCACCTTGCAGAATATCGCTGTCATCTCAGGCATACCGTATTTTTCAAATATCTGACGGAAAATGCATTTATGTGTAGTCATAGAAAACTCATCTTTGCAACTTTTCGGAAACTCCACATCCCAGCCATAGCCAAGAGATTTCTTGAACATCAAGGGCATTGTAAGTTTCAGCATAGCAACAAACCATCCATGGCTCGCAAGCTTTTTCATGGATTTGACCTGGGGCTCTAGGAACTTATACATTGCATCGGCCGTATATTGCTGTGCCTCTTTTCTGGGCATGCCCTTACTTTCCAGCACCTGAACGATGGCAAGAGATGTAAGAAGGTCACACAAAACCCGTAATTCTTAGAATCGGTATATTGGGAGTTCTCCTGAATGAGGGTATTCATCCTGTCAATTAAAAGAGCTCTGTATTCCTCGTTCCATTCGTTATACAGGTCTATGAACCGGCTTTGCGATATCATTTGCTGTGGTATATATTTCTTGCTCATAAGCTCACTATCTACCCTTCATATTTGTACCACGGATGCGTTCCGATTATTTCAAATCCGACGGAACAGGCAAGTCGCATGGATGCTTCATTTCTTGTATCACAGTCCCACACGGGGAGTTTTTCCCTTCGAAGAATTTCTTTTACCATTGCGTAAGCAACGATCTTGCCATATCCTTTTCCGCGGCACTCTTCTGCTGTTTCTACTCCGATATCCACATAATCCTTGGAGACTCCCGAAGAAAACGCGCACGCGGCCATATGACCGTCTTTGATCAGGCAGTATCCGAATCCCTTTTCTAAAAATGTGCGCTTATCCTCCCAGGAAAATGTAGGTATTATCTTTCCGCTCATCAGATCGTAGTTATCCAGGGTTATTTCTTCCGGCTTTGATTCCATGGTGGGTGAGATGCTATCTCTTTTCCCAGTGAAATCGAAGATATACCTATCGTATTTAGAAACTCCCGGAGTCTTCAGAATCATTTCCTGCAACCTGGGATCATTTTCTGCTTGCAGCGCCATTCGTCCAGAGTGACCCTCCGGCGGATCTAGCATTATTGTCATGGTTTCTTCAATGAATTTCTCATTATAATTCCCCAGGATATTGGCAAATCCGCAGTAGTGCCAGATTAGTGCGGCATTCGGAAAATCAGTATCATCAACATATATCTCGCCACTTTGAATCCCCTCTAATATTGAGAGCGGGTATACTTTTTCAACGCTGATCTGATCGGTCAAATGCCTGATCTTCTTGTAGTCTGTAAGTTTTTTCATGGTCATCCTCAGAAATCTTTTTCTGCCTTCTCAGTAGTTACGTCCGCTCTATAAATTACAGAAACATGAGTGATCCCATTTGCCTCGTTGGGATATTCTTTGTCAAAATGCATTCCTATAGCCTCTGTTGTCTTGTAAGATGGCTCGTTAGTATACTTGCAGTATGAATAGAAAGCCGGATACTCGGTGTTCTCGAAAGCCCACTTAAGGACTGCACTTGCAGCTTCCTTAGCATATCCTTTGCGCTGGCAGTCTATTCGGATGTGATAACCGATCTCAGGAAGCATTTTGCCGTCAATATTCTGCAAGGCTTATCGATTCCCATGGGTTCTGAGCTGAAATTTCTCTAGGATTCTTCAAAACCATGTTGCATCTGTCCCATACTTCGTCATGATATGAAAAAGCCCCGGTCTCGGTGCGTCTTTCTTTAAATCCGACGCTTTCATAGCAATGCCTTGCGCGTTCATTTACTGAGAAGACCATAAGCTGAACTGTAGTAGCTCCGGTTTTATCAAAAGCATGAGCTGTAGCAGCCCGGATCATTTCCCTGCCAAGGCCTTTACCGCGTCTTTCCGGATCCACCATCACAAACTTAAGCATGCCCTCTTTGGTATCATTGTTTACTGAATAGCAGAAGAATCCCGTGGGTTCACCCTTTTCATCAACGGCAACAAAGGGACTGTCCCCAAATTTGTCTGCCAGATCAGCCATCATCCCCTCAAATGATTCCTTTTGAATGGGAAAAGAGGTCTTGTTTGCACACCACATAGCGTGCGTTCTTTCGTCTATGATCCAGTCCTTTATTATCGAGAAGTCTTTTTCTGCGCTGTATGCTCGTAGATTCATCGGATTTCGCCCTCCTCCTGTAATTATATATTAACGTAAAATAAAAAACAGACCAGCTCCCTACACGATCCGACCGCTAAAAATTCAAAAAGGGTATTTACAAATCCTGTTCAATTTGCTATATTATCTTCCGCAGCTAATTCCAAGCTGTACTCATTGCAGTCGCGATGTTTGTTTCCAACCACCGATTTGTTTTTTAGAGTTTTAAGGAGTTATTTGTAATGTTTACCGCAAAAGAAATGTTATCACTTGATTATTTTAACGTGTTTGAAGAAATGGATGATGGCAGTTGGGAGCTGCAATCAAAAAACACAGGACACTGCTGGAAGCTTATCTATGAAAATCATGGATATTGTATGTACCACAAACACCACATTGAAGACGAGTATCACTATCAGACGGATGTAGGAACTCTGTACGATTCTGTGCTTTACATAGTTTCACATGACGAGTATCAAATGAGAGGACGCAGGACTATTTCCCGTGAAGAGGAAATACGCCGAGGATCCTACTTTTTCACGCTCATTGATATTTTTGGTCTTACAGCATGAAAAAAGCCCATCCTATGAAAGAACAGGCCTTTTCTGCTTATGAACCGAAGATCATTTTGATTACAGGTTCAAAGAACTTAAGTATTATTGCCAGTGTGCCAGCAATTGAAAGCAAGTTCTTAAGTACACTATCGAAAATTTCAGTCTTAGACTTAATCTTTTCGCCTGCACCCTTCAATTTACCTACTGCCTGAGTATAAGCTTTCTTTAGAAGCAGATAAATAAACATGCTTACTCTTGCCAGGTAAAATGTAAATACCAATACACTTGCAAGAAGCAATATAGGTCTTACACCGGTCATGGCACTGTAAGGAACTGTCATGTTCTGAGCAATAATCAAACATGACATACCAAACACGCAGAGGCCGGCAAGCTCCATGGAAAACTTTGTCACCATCTTTGTGACCAGATCCATGCTTCGTGTTAGTATTACAAGTCCCAGGATACAAAGAACCCCTGTCACTACACAGAGCAAAAATGCTCTTGGCCCATCACTTTCTGATATGTCTACCAGGAAAAATGTGTATAGGAATGAACCTACCGATAAGCCTAATCCTACAGAGATCCTACGTGTTTCATTCTGATTGATGTAATCAGATACCTTTGCAATAAGCATCATAATAGCTGTTGCAATTCTTACTTTGATTTTGTTCTTCATAACTGAAGGTCCTCCTTTATGGGTGATTTGATTTAAGGTTACGTTTTTCACCTTAGAAGCATCCATTGCTAAAAAACGGCATAAAAAAAGCCGCTTCAATAAATTGAAACGACACTACCAGCAACAATATACAACTAAGACTACTAAACATAAGGAATTATACTATGAATGATAATAATTGTAAATTCAGTTTAACGTATACCATATATCTATCTGTGCTTTTTTTGGCGATGATACTGATTATTATAGGAATCTTCACAAAACATAATGTGCTCTTGTGCTTTTCAATAATATTCTTTTACATCATGTTTTTCATAAATGTATTTACCGGAATCAGGGATTTACTGCTTAGGGTAGTACATTTGAATGATGAAGAATAAGTGCTCACCCCAGAATAGCAACTTCCGGGGCAGCCTTATCAAGTTTCATTTCCCATGAGCTTGAATGCTATCACAATGTCCCCATCCAGATGTTTTGTTGATTTTACATCTGGATCAAGGGACTTTATAACATAAAAACTGTCACGAAGGCTCTTATCATAATCTGACAAAGCATTCCATGACTTTGTGGCAATATCAACTGCCTCTTTCTTTGTTTTAAACTCCTGCACGAAGAGTTCTCCTGTATTGATACAATCCAAACCGATATAATTCATTTCTATTCCTCCGACAATATTTTAATATGCTGAATTATCCAATTTTGATTCCTGAAAAACGAATACAGAGCTTTTTCATTTCTAATCATTCTCTGGATCGTAGTCTTCCTCATCAAAAGCAAATATATCTTCAACTGTCATCTCAAAATATCTTGCTATTCTCATTGCCAATTTCAAGGATGGATTGTACTTTCCATTTTCGAGACATACTATTGTCTCTCTTCTTACTCCCACTATGGCAGCCAACTCAGATTGATTTATTTTCTTTTCTCTTCTCAGTTCATGAATCTTTGTTTTTAACATCTTGCTTCTCCCCGATTAGTATCCACTCTTTTCAAATGAATTAAAAAGTAACCCTTGCAGGAATCCGGCGAGGCCAGCTGAGAAAAATAGAATCTGTTCCATTGAAAAATACTTCTGAAGGGTAGAAGCCAAAAAAGCAAAAGCAATTAAAACAAGCATAATCAGATTTAATGATAGATCACTTGCCCTACCAATATGTTTTGAATACATTTCATCTTCACTCTCTTTCTTATGGAACAGTGCTGCCAAAGAAAGAATAGACATTACAAGTGCAATGGCAGCAATAACTACCCTGATTACATTATTGCCAATCGAGTAAGATACAGCCATGAGCATTAAGGAGATTCCCCAGATCATATTTTTATATCCAACAGCGGTCCTAAGAGAAAAAGGCTTTTTAAGAAAATCCGAAATTGTACTCATAATTCTTCTCCTTTGTGTGTTATTTCTAACAAATGTTATATATTTCTCACTTCTATTTTTAATATAATACTTTTGTGGTTTTTTTGTCAATACAAGTTAGAAATATATCACTTTTTTGCATTTATACTGTAAATAAAGTTTATATAAATTTGATTTCTAATTGCTTTCTAATATAAAAAGGCCCTCCCTCAGGAGAGCCAATTTTGCTTTAAGCATATTCTGTTGCAACCTTATACTGAATAAGTGAAAAAACATATTCCGGCATTTTTCTGCGGTTGTTTTCCCAGTCGTCCATGGTTCTGTATGGAATACCTAGATAGGAAGCAAACTCTTTTCTGTTCATGCCTGTTTTTTTACGAAGAGCCCGAAAGCTTTCGCCCTGAGTGATAATATCCGCCATAGTTATTTTACCTCCGTAACTTTTTTATATAAGTCGCGGAGCTCCTGGATTGTCATATCCCTATTCTTGCCATAAAACGGATCCTCATAATCGAAATCCTCATAGCCAGTCTCTTTAAGCGCTTCTATCATTCGATTTGCTTCTTCCATAGTTTCATACTTATCATCAAATAAAGTGCTTGCCTTTAGTCCAAACTTGTCTAAAAACATCTGAGTGCAGGAACCATCATCCGTAGATATTGTCAGCATATATTCAGCTATATCAACAAGCATCGGTTCTTCAGAATCAGGGCCATCTCCTCCATCAGTTAAAAAGTGTTTTGCTTTTTCGTCTGAGTCCAGCTCTAAGATCCATGTTGCCGAACAATTGCTCCTCCCTATTGGAAAATACAATTCGGAATCTGATTGCTTCTCTATCTCATCTTCACTCAGAAGATTCAGCTCTTTTACTAAAGTTGCACCATCGTAGATCCATCTATATTCATGACCATGGCACATCTGTGTTACTCCAAAATATCTCATGTTTATCCTCCTTATTATCAGAGGGATTAAGTAATCTACCTAATCCCCCGGATTGCTTTATTCGATATTATGCTGCCAGTGCCCATACTCCTCTTTCAGAAGATACTGCAATTCCACTATCTCTAAGATATTGGAGTGTCTGGCGGACTTTTTCTTTCCAAAAAGAGTTTTTACTGCATTTTTTACAGTTGGCGAGCTGTCCGTATATCTGTTCCAATGAAGCTGAACTACCAAGACTCTCTAAAACAGCTACAACAACATCTTTCCAGGAAGCATCAAGCGAGTCCCTTATATCAAGCCTGACATCCCGTGTAATTTGGAAATCAAGAATATATGGAGATTCTTTTCTGAGTATCAGAAAATACTCATGATCAGTTGGTATGAATGCTCCGGAATAATTAACTGCTCTATTAGACCAGCAATTGTGCTGCTGTTTAATAACGACGGACTCAACAATTCCGGGTTTGGCTATCTCAAAAAGCATACTTCTGAGCATTCCTTTTGATTTGATATCGCCCATGAGAATCCCGAAATGGCCGCCCGGTTCTAATGCAGCAAACTGTTTAAGGACTGTATAATTGAGCATGTTTACAAACTTTTCCCATGTTGGAGCCTGGGAAAGATCTGTATTCCTAGGATCATATCCATACTTATCCTGTACTTCTTTCCAGCTGTACTGTGTATCTGAGTAGATTATCTTTCCATTCATGTTCCAATATGCCGGATGGTAGAAGATGTTTTCCGGAACATCAGGGATGTCATTAACCATAAGGTCGAAACCAAGTCTTAGATCAGTCCATGTTCCCTTTACTCCAAGCCTTTCACAAACATCTTTTGTTGTACCACCGCCAATGGCATAATCAGACAAGTAATGCATATTGTACTGATTTATGAATGCTTCAATAATCTGAGGACAGCAATTGCCTCTGTAAGAGCTCTTGCCGCCTTCTCCTCTCGTTGGGGTTGAAAAAATTGTACTATCGAATTTGATTTTGTTATTCATGATTTGTTTTCTCCTTTTTAAAAGAGGGTCTGGTCTTATAAGACCAAACCCCCTAATTGCTGTAGTAACTATGTAATTATGTGTGACACAATTACATGATTACATGATTACATTATTAAACTGCGAATTTCTCTGAAAGCTCCGGATCAGAGCATACGATAACCTTCGCGGCACTCTTTACGTTCTCATCCTTAGAGTTTCTTGCGAGAAATACCAGGTTCTTTGGAGCTGTCTCGTAGATATCTCCAAGAGTCATGCCTGCATAGTTGCCACAATCAGCACTAATTGCCTTTGCAACTTCAACGGACATTTCCGCTGGAGCATCTGCCTTAACAGCACCTGGTTTTGTTTCTACTACAGGAAGATCCGGATCCTGAGTAATTGCATTTGCCTTCTGCACTCTGTCTTCAAGGTCTTCAAAGCTGACTCCCTTGATAGTTTCAGCAGAAAGGCCTGCATCCTTCAGAATTTGCTCTGAAGCAGCCTTAATCGAAAGACTTAGATTCTCAAGTACTCCACCATCCAGCAGATGATAGGACAGATCATAAAATGAATAATCATATCCTGCTTCACTCCTATGAATTGCAAAATACTTTAAACCCACCTTCATAGCAAGCTCTGTCTTTTCAGGCTCACTTTCCTTAACGCTTTCTTTTGCTACCTTTTTAGGCTTTGGAATAGGCATTCCTGACTTTGAATAAGTCTTGTCCTTTTCCTCAACCTTCTTCTCAGAAGATGGTGCAGCCTTTGGCTTTTCTTCCTTTGGCAACTCGTGTTCATCCAGATTCTCTTCTGGCGTAAATACATCACCATAGAATTCAAGACCAATGCCTGCATCATAAAGAGCTCTGGACTTTGCTCCACCAATTACAGTAGATTTCCATTTTGATGCTCTTTCCGATTCCGACATGAATACTCCTGGCATTACTTCGTCCAAAGACAGGCAGTGAAATCCATGACCAAGTACTCTCTTTGTACCATCCTCTGCAAACGATACAAGATAGACGTTAGCACAGCATACTGTTACGTCGCCTACTTTCTCAAAGTATATGTCCTCTTTATCTGAGTACTCGAAAGAAGTATTAAAAAGACCAAATACAATCTTTTCTATCATTCTCTTGTACTGAAGCGGAATGTAGCGAGATCCGCGTCCATCCTCTTTTGATAAATAGTAAAGGTTATTAAGCACATCTTCCTCAGTTCGTATTTCTGAAGGACATCCATTCTCCCTCATTGCTGGTGCCAATAAATTGGTTATCCAATTCTTTATTAATGTTTTCTCCATTGTAGTTTTCTCCTCTCTTCATTATGCGTCCAAGACTTGTTACGCCATCAATAACAAGTTTAATTCCCATTGCTCCTACTAAAAGATCACTGATAGTAGTTATGATTTCCATGTCTTTCTCTCCTCGTCATGTGTATAGGGGTATGGAAGCAGTCATATGGCTGCTCCATATTTCCCCAAAAAGGATGTATTACTTTATCAAAGCACTAATCGCTGTAATAAGCGCTGCTAACCCCGTGATTATTGCTGCGATTGCTTTAATAAGCTCTACAACATCCACCTCGCGTTTCCTTGATTTTGACTTTGCCTTTGTTTTTGGTTTTTCCTTAACTTTAGGCTTAGTCGCAGTCTTAGAAGTTTGCTTCTTTGTCATAACGTGTTACCTCATAAAAAGACCATCCCCGGAGCGGAATGGTCACAACAGTAATCCGATATTCCCTCCTGGGCGGTCCTTCCTTAAGGCGGTAGGCTTTCCTTTAGATCGATCATACAATCTTGCTTTATGCTCTCTCTGCCAGGAATCTTCCAATCAGAATACCCAGGTCGAGAACGCTGAATACCAGCAATAATGCCGCGCATCTCTTTGACATTCATTTTCTTATCATGGTAGAATAGAGTTACAAGGGAGGTGGTGCTCCCCTGCAACTCTGATCCTGTTAAGGAAGAAAGCTCTTTATAGCGATGGCGATGTTTATCACATCTTTTACCATCGTTACAAAGGTGGCGATCATCTTAACACGATCGTAATTCTTTGGAGAAGAATTGGAGCTTTTCTTCTTGGCTTTTGGCTTTGAAGAAGGGCTCTTTTTCTTTTCCTTCTGCTTTGCAGCAACCATGAAATTCCTCCTTTCGTACAGACCGTCCCGGTAGGGAAGCGGTCACATCAGTTACCAATACTCCCCCTCGGGTGGTCCTTCCTTAAGGCGGTAGGCTACCATGTCTCTAGAGTTTAGAACTTATCGTCTCTGATGATTCTGTTCAGAACTTTAGCCACAGCTGGCAAAAGCTTTGGTAAAACCAAAAACACAAACAATATCATCACAGCTGATTCAATAATTTCCATTGTACTGTCCTCTCTTTCTGTCATTTCGAGCAATAAAAAAGGGAACACTTTCGTATTCCCCTTTTACTTGCTTATGCAGTTGCTGTGCTGTTAATCAGTTGAACGGCAGCTCTTCGTCAATTCCATCCGGAATATCCATAAAGCCGTCATCCTCTCCAGAATTTGTAGCTGGCTGACTGTTACCTGTGCTGCCTCCCTGAGAAGCGTTCTTACTCTCAGCAAAATCGATCTTGTCGGCCTGGAAGTCATAAGTGTAGACTTTCTTGCCATCCTTCTCGTAAGAGCCAGGTGTCACATGGGATTCAAGCTCAATCTTTAGTCCCTTGTGAAGGTATTTCTCTGAGAACTCACCAAGCTTTCCAAAAGCCACCACATTGATATACCCCGTGTTGTGATCCTTGTCCTGCTTGTCGATTGCAAGTGAAAATCTTGCAATAGCGGTTGGTTTTTCTCCCTGCGTATACCTTACGTCAGGATCCTTTGTCAGCCTTCCAGTAAACATACATTTGTTCATCATTTGTTTTTTCCTCCTTATTTATAGGTTTGGTTTATTGTGCTGTCATAAGCAGAGGTGCTAATAGTAGGAATAAAAAATCCGCTAAGCGAAAAGCTTAACGGATAATACTTGCCACAATTCTCAACTATTAAAAAACTACTTATAACATAAATAATTATAATATCATTATTATTCGATGTCAACAACAGATAGAGTACTGTCCCGCTACAATCAGCTTTTCATGTTACATATAGCATTCAAAAATGGGTGAGACACATTGAAATACATCAACCCCAATCGGCTTGTTATACCTCTACATACAAGCGCAAAAATAACTGTAAAAATCACAACCCCCACGACTGTCCACACTATTTCCATTGTTGGATTCTTTTTTTTCTCTTCTTTTGGTTCTTCAGCAGCATCGCTGCCAGCATCTACATTTACGTCCATAATATTAACCCTCTTTTTCCCAATACTATAACAGTTACGTCTTTAAAATTGCACGATAACCCCTTTATTCGTGCTCTTCTTCTCTTCTTCGTGAAGCCCAAAGTATTTGCACTTATTATTGAAAGAAATAGTAAAATCTTTGTGAATTGTGACCTTCCTTCTCTGATCCACAATTCCCCATTGGCTCGTAAAAATACTTTCTTCTGGAACCTCTATATATACCGGTTCCTTATCATCAAGTGCGGTAATATCTACTGGATAGAGTTCCACGCCGTTTACGATCATGTCCGTTATGCCCTTTCTTTATAAAAGGGCCCGGTTATTAGCCGGGACCCGAATGTATTTAGTTGACTCCGAAAATACCTGGCGAATACTTATCTTTTACTGACTTTTCAAGGTCGATCACAACTACATCACCTTTTTCAAAGCTTGAAATCGGTGTCGGATCTCCCGTAAGTGGAGCTGTGTTAAATCCTTCAATCTCCCACATGTTTCCTCCGGAAGCTCCGCCCTGGTACCGTAGATGACCTTTTCCGTTCTTAAAGGTTCTGATATTGAAATTGACTATTATGTATCCACTCTTTTCAAATACCGGATCATCTTCCTTGATTCCAAGCCCTCCATTGGCTGTTTCCATATACGTTTCCATATCAAAGCCCGGATGCTTGTTTAAATCTACTATGAAAAGATCTGAAGGAACGTAGAACTGTCCGTACCATGTCTGCATAGAAGTCCTGAATCTTTCGGTATCTTCTGGCATCCATTCAACATCTACTGTGCCATCGCTATCGAGATCGGAATACCTTGAAACATTTTCAAATTCCAGCGGTGTGTTATGAGTGTTCCAACTAAGCTGCTCCCACTCCCCGGAATAAAGCCTTAGGTGCTGATCGAGAATAATATGGCTTAAGCAGTATGTTCTTCCGCTTTTTCCAAGTACCTTCTCAGAAGTAAGTGCATTTACTCCAGTAAGACCATATTTTGTATTATATTGAGCTGCTGTGAAGGAGCTCCAGTCGCCAAAATGGTACTTTCTTGCGACTCCTCCGCTTTCACTGTCAGTCATATCTTTGGTATAATATGCACCTTCCTGCATCTTTGTACCGATATTGGTACTCGTCCAGTTGGTAGAGATCGAATCTCTTGTCGTGCCATATTCTATATAGGAACCGCTTCCATCTGGATTATGATAAAAGACTTTTATATGGTCTGAATCAACCTTATTTCCAAGATTATCTACATATGTAAATGTCGGTATGATATCAACCTTGTCATTTGCATTCCAAAGGTTTGCTATTGTTTTCAGCTCAAAAGAGAATGTCTGCCCTTTCCAAAGCGCACCCTGCTTCGTAAACTGTTTGGACTTACCATCTGTAAGGGTTATGGTATTTATTTCTGGCCATGTTCCGGTAAGGCTTCCATCAACAAGATATCTGATATTATCTTCTCCAAACCTGTTCTTCTTTCCAACCTTTTTCTCGTTCTTTGACATTACGAAGGACAGCTCATTACTTCCGAGGTCTGATTCTCCTGCATAGAGCGAACCATTATTTGTACCGGTGATTGTAAAGTCATATACCCATCCAGAAAGCTGTATAGGAATCTCATATGTCGCTACATATTTGGCTCCATCATCGGCTAGGACAAGATTAAACCATTTATTTCCAATAGCTTCTTCTTCTGCGTAGTGTTCAGCAAGATCTCCGTCTACATTGATAGCTTCAACTTTATAGAAGATACTGCCTTCATTTCCGACTTCTCCCATCTCCCTTGCATATGAGGGAATATAGATCGGCGTATCTATCCAATGATTGTCTACTGTGTCAGTCCAATGTGCTGGTTTTTTTATCTTTATCCATTGTGTGTAATTTGTACTGGGATCAAGTTCGTAAAACACTCCATCATAGAGCACTTCAAACGGAAGTTTCATCCATTTATCTTGCGTATACTTATCGTATTTTGAGGGACTCTCACCTGATTCTCCATATCCCAGAATCTCTCGATGTTTCCAGGAATCCCAGTGCATGATGTATTTCGTATCAAGTCTCAGCTGATACCATGCTGCAGGGTTTTCAGCGACCAGTTCCGAATATCCTTTTCCTCCATCGGGGATGTCATGTCCGTCTTCGTCCTCAATAACTACTGGTGAGATAACCGGTGTATGAACGAATATAGGCTCATAATCTTCGTAGTGATCTATAATATGCGCTGGATCAAGTCCATCTACGCACTGAACTGATACTGTAGTTGTGGCAATTACCGCTAAGGATACGGCAAAAGCCAATAGTTTTTTAACTCTCATCTCCTGCCTCCTCCTTAGTCAGCCTCAAATGTTGTAGTCGCTTTTGAATATGTGATTAGCCTCTGGTAAAAGACTTTCATGGATGTCGGATACTGTCCGTTATCTACTGTCGGTGGAATCTGTACATGACTTGTTCCTGTAACATCTGCCGGATCAGTTGTATGTAAAGGTTTTGTTCCAGTTTTCTGTAAATAGTCATGTACCCATGCTGCCGACTGAGTACACTGTGTATATGAACTCGGAACTCCATCGAAGAAGTTACACCCCAATACCCAATCATTATTCATAAATGTATGACCATCAATCACCAACTTATCATTCCTTGTTTTGGTATTTCTTGAAATTATGTCTCGTATCGCAAGGATATCTTTTGCCACCTGAGCATCTACATCCGGGGCTTCAGATACAACCCCAAAATCATGAACATTTGTATAAGTAAACGTTCCCAAAGTGGCATGTGGTTCGGTTTCTGCAAGCCAATCCGGCTCTACAGTATATAACGCTCCATGTGCTGCTACATCCTTATATTCACTGGTGCTGATACATGTCATAGGGACCTCATGCGTATCATCATAATATATGTGATCTCCGGGATACGCACCATTTGCTATATCAGCATTTGTAAAATCATAAACGTGAGTGTCTGTAAGGTACTGAAACGCTGCATATGCAGTTCCGATATTCAATATGCGCGATGTGCCATCAGTATCTATGTCTTCTATCCATCCATACTCTACGTCTCCATCACCATCAAAATCAGCATAACCATAACGGCTATTATCTATTGTCCACTTGTAATATATAGTGTGAGAATACGTCTTACTGATCATTCTTGCATATACATTAGTGTTTCCATACCAACTATCCGCAAGAAACGCATTATCTATGTATTCGCTTGAAGGAATACCATCATGAAGATTAAACTCTGATGAATAGTTACTCATTGCATATGCTGGTTGATTGGCATCTATACCAGCATAGTGATCCATGGTGTAATCATATGTGACAAATTCATCTGGATACTCTTCCGGCTCTGTGGGTACGCCATTTCCTATAAGGAGATAGCGATTAAAATGAGTAGTTAAACCATTGGTAATGGTAAAACCTAGCTTGTCCATACTTGTGCCGTCTTTCAATACTCCAACCAATTGTTCTCCGTCTGAGTTACCATACCCTGGCACATTGTAAAACGGCCCCCATACTTGCATGAGATTATCATCGACCGCATACATAACACAATCTAACTTTACATATACCGCCGGGCCTGTTCCATCAACTGCATCTTGTATTTCCTTTCCCCACGCAGGATCACGTTGTGATGTGCTTTCAATGATTTGGTCTATAGTAATTGTCCATGTATTGTAATATGTATTTCCAATTAACACTTCTTCTAAATTTCCTAGAGGAGCACCAACATACTCTTTACTACTATGAATATTTTGGGTTGTGGGATTATAGGCGCATCTAGTTAATGTAACCGACTCTGTAAAATACCATCGAGCGGTGCTTCTTTTTTTATCTACTGTAGAGAATTCGACATCGCCATTTTCATTTAGATGCGCTTCCCACGCATATGCTTTAATCGGAAATGATAAGATAAATATAGAACATAAGAAGAGCAACCCGAAGGCTGTACTAATACGTTTAATAAGTGATTTCATTATTGATAATCTCCTAAACAAGATATACATTTACATATACTATATCATTTAATATATTATTTATCAATAATTATGGCAATAAAAAAAAGCCCATAATCCTTAGCGAAATTACAGGCTGTTTATTAAAGCGAGGTTCACGGTGAACCAAAAATGCGCCCACAAAAATATGGGCGCATCCAACATTATTATATTTGTCTTATGCTGATTTTCTCCATGTTTTTATTCCATGTTTCTTTTTTCTAAATACCAGAATCACTACAGCAACAATTACAAATGCCGCACAAGCAATCATCACATAAAGATATGAAACCGGATACTTCGCAGGAATCACTTCTGTACTTAGAACTTCACCACATACCGAGCACTTAACTATTTTCTCTCCTGAAGAAAACGCCCCTGCTTCTTTAGTTATCTCTTCCACCTCAACATGGCCTGTTGCAGGAATATCCTCGGTGTATGAATTGCCACATAATGAGCAAGTATAAGTTCTGATTCCAGATTCTGTACAAGATGGATCTTTTGTTATGGATGAGTCATAAGAATGCTCCACCATCGGTATCTCTTCTGTATAAGAATCACCACACACCTTACATGTATAGGTTGTTTCACCCTTCTCTGTGCAAGTGGGTTCCTTTGTTACCTCAGAAGAATAATCATGTTTTCCGGTTGCTGGAATCTCTGTCTTATAAGTATCTCCGCACTTAGAACATTTACTCTCCATCATTCCAAGCTCAGAGCAAGTAGGTTCTTTAATAATTGAATCAACATAGATATGGTCACAGCTTTTTACTGTTTTACTTGATCCTTCCTTTGGCGCTGTATTTTCAGTAGGCGCTGATTGACTTGAGCTGTTATTACCCATTGTTCTATTTAATGTGTAACCCATTGACTTCAGTTGTTCTTCGACTTTATCTATATGCTCTTGTACATTGGTATCATTATACCAACCCTCTGTACAATATACTGGAACGCTTGTGCCAAGAACGACCCCTGCTGCAAGTACTGCCAATAGTGTTTTTTTCAATAAACTAATATATTTCATTGTTGACATCCTCTATATATATAACTATAATATCTCTTTTTTTATAATATATTCCTTATTGTGATATTTGTCAATTTTTAGGTATATAGTATTGATTTTTGATGAAAGCACTTATTTGGTGCCATAGAACGCGAAATTCGCACATACAATATAATATCAGCATAACTACGCCACTTTCAATACTTCTGCAAAGAAAAAAGTCCCTGTCAGGGACTCTCTTTTAGAAAAAGTATATGAAATGGTGTGGGTGGAAAGCAATAATAATTCTTTTATTCCCATAGATCATAATTCTGTTTTTTTGTAATCATAAAGCGGTTTTTATATACTTTAAGAGGGATTGTAGTGTTTACTGCATATGGCTTTTTTACACTTTTAAGCTGATACATAATGAATTTGTAACCCTCTCTTGTTGATACCCTGAGCTTACAGACCTGCCCTGGTATATCATTGTAATAGACTGTATCATTAGCATAGCCATAAACCACGCCCTCAATAGGATGGCCAAAAAGTTTAACGCTCAGGTATGCCCAAATATTCCGGACAAATACAATGGTTGCGCCAATTCCAACCGCCATAAATGGGATGAACATAAAACCAATTGACGGCTGCTCTGATATCTGATTCCAGAAAATAAAAGGGAATCCAAATCCGGCATATCCAAAGGATAAGGCAAAGATCAGCGGAAAGAATGTTCCCCAAAAATCCAGGTGCGCTTCTATGCAATCCAATTCGTCTGGAATAACCGCTGTTGCTGTATCTAACCCTGTTGCCTTGCCGCAAAAAGGACAGAACTCAGTTGTTACCGGTGCCCCACATGATATGCACGTCCGTTCATCTGTTTTAGGTCTAATATGTTCAAACTCATTCTTCATCTCATTATATTTCCTTTTAGTTTATTATTTCAGCTTGATAATGTAAGAATTATGCCCAGCTGCTTCATATTTTTCAACACAAGCACTATTATCTACGCATATTGCAGGTCGTATCCCGGATTCATCGAAAGCATTTATGCCCCCGACTACAGCATCATCCCCCATGCAATAAACCATTGAATCATGGTAAGTATTAGGCGATCTCATAATATAACATTCTGGATTCCCTGATTCATCACATGCAATCCTATTCTCACTCTTTTTAAAAATCTTCAGCGCTTTTCCTTCTGGGGCTACAGTAGGAGATTCAGCCAGTCCAAGTTCAACATAGGATAACAGGAATACTTTGCGGCCTATCTTTGTTACTTCTTTTCCTGTAAGGCCAATTGCACTTTCCGCCGCAATAACGATATTCACAGGCTCTATTATGCCATCTATCTCATTAAGCTCGCCAAGATATTCGTTGTTTAAGTAATTATCAATCTCACTGTTTTCATAATACGAGTAATAATCATTAAATCTCCTAAATGTTGGAAGAAGATCGCGTCTGACTATAAGAGTTTTCCCTTTCTGATAATCAGCTTCAGCAACAATAAAAGGTATTTCCCTGTCGCCCTCTCTAACATAAACATAATTCACATGATTCCTTACTTTATTGTAGGCTATATCTGATATTCTCTGCTCTTTACCTGACAGACCACATCCGCAGGCCATTGCTGCCAGCGTCATCAGCACTATACTTACCATTAGTAATTTCTTCTTCAAAATCATCACCCCAAACTGTTTTTTCTAGCCTAACTATTTACATCCATACACGTATTCCAAGAACTCCTTCCAACGGCACTTTTTGACATATTCAGCCATTGAATAAACATTACTAACGTTTGAATAATCTTTGTAAATGCAGCTATTAGATGTCACAAAGTTCCATACATCCTCTGCGTGTTCGATCAAGATATCATCAGCCATATAATCATTCTGTTCCATTTTTATCCTCTATGTTTTCAGCCTTTATTAACAGCTTATTGATATTAGTTCTGTCACAAAGCTCGACATTGTTAGCCCTTGCGAGCTCTTTTGCTGCATTTGTAAAGAATGAATTAGTAACAACCATGAGTTTATCAGCTTTATAATATGCCTTCGCTGCCGCTATCTGCTGTACTGCTTCAATGCCGACCTGCTTCTTATAACGCTTAGCCTGAACTAAAGTAGTCTCATTGTCTTTTTTGCAAATTAGATCTGCGCCAAAATCTCCTGTATTGGCTGTAAGATTTACCTTGTAGCCCAAATTTTCAAAGTGCGCCTTCAGATAGTGTTCAAACTCCATCCCAGACATGCGATCCACCTCTGCCAGTGGAGAATGAAGGTATTTATGTTTTTTTATTGCCTTTGAACCAAACTTGATTCCCAGAAGAACCATAATCACTAAAAAGCAGAAAACATAGATAAAGGCTATCATCTGATCTGTAGTAAAACCCATCTGACTGAGTTTCACATAAATCAGCAAAAGCCCTACTATGAGGGCCGCTGCAATAATCTTATAGAATTTTAGTCTGTACTTGTATCTTTTATATTCAAAATACTTCATCATTTAGTTCCATTCATAGACGCAATTATGTGGTGTCGCTCCACGCTTTGCGCAGTCAGATTGCCTTGTATAGATCTTATCAATAGGATTTCCATGATATGTATATACAACATATTCTGTAGTTACAACCTTTGTTACGCCTTTAGTTTCATAGGTTGATGTTACCGGAGTTACTACCTTTGTTACATCCGGATCAGACTCAACACAGTGATACTCGTCACCATCTATAAAATAATGATAATTCTTTACAAGCTCACCGCCTCCAAGGGCATATATATTCAGATATCTGTTGTCAGCCTTTGATGAATAACCCTGAAGGAAAGAGATCATAGTTGGATTCTTCAAAAGTCTCGCCCAATCCTCTCCTGCAATCTCCGGCAGCTCAAATGTGTACTGGTTCTCATAACTATCACCGATTACGTTATGTCTGTTGATGTAGTATTCGCACTGTTCGTTGATCTCACGTACAATAAGCTCATTCTTATTTGCATTAAAGACATCATCATCCATCAGAAACGCCATCTGAGTAACTTCTGTGCTTCCAGGCAGTTTTTCTGTAAGGAGCTGGTAAACATCTTTTCTGTTTCCGGAGTATATTGTTCCATCAAGCGCATATACTTCAACGTTGTCATTAAGGAAATAACGAAGGAGCACTCCTCCGTAATTCTTCGTCCAGGTATTTAAGGTGGTAAGACCATTTCTCTTTTCTGCGTCAGAAGGAATCTGAACCATACCCGAAGTATCAAAGACAACATTGTGGCTGATATAATAGCCATTGATATCGACAAGGCATACAACCGGCGTATATAGGGCCATTTCATCTACTCTTCCCTGGTTATCCCAGTTAAAGGAATAGACCAGCGAATTATAAAAGACTGTCAGCGTTTCATTAAGATCGTCCTCGTCGTTCCATACGCAGCCATACTTCTCAACATTATCGGTATTCATTGTCTGGGAAGCGTCATAGCAGGCAGATGTGAGCTTGCTTGAATACTCAACGTTCTGCGTATTCACCCTTTTTGTGATATCGACATTGGCAAATGATACTACGCTAAAGCAAAGAAATATTCCTAAAAAGACTAAGATATAATCACTAAATTTCATATCAACTCACCTACTGCATATTGTTTCCAACATATCCGCCATAAGAAGTAAACAGTGTTGTGTCCGAACTCTTTGTCTGGAAGAGCCTTGAAAGTCTTGTTCCAAGAGTCGGAGTGATATTCTTGACTTCTACAGAGAGATAATCTCCATTTTTCATCTGATAATCCTGGTTATCTCCCGATGCCGTATAAATCACATCAAGGATTTCTTCTTTTGTGTAATCTACCCTGTATGTAGCAATCTCGTGATATCCGGTTGTAGGATCTATTACATCTGTGGGTACGGTGTATGCTGATGAATGAGTAATCTTTATCTCGCATAAAAGATGTGCCAGATCTACGTCGTTGCAAAGCTTCTCATAAGCCTGCGGCGTTATCTTTCCCGCAACCTTTGCGTTATCTACGAACTCGACAACCGCATTATCTATGTAGCTCTGTCTTACTGTGTCCTGCTTCTGTGCAATCAGCATGATTGGAACTATGAACATTATCATACATCCGAAAAATGCCGCAAAAACCCTTCCTAATACGTCACCCATGATAGCTGCGACTTAAGATAAAGTCGGCTCTCCTTTCTGTCTTATCACATTACTTCTCAGAGGTATTACATCCACGGTCTTATAAGGCCCATGACCTTCATCCATTCTATAAATCCCCTGACTTCTTCCCTGAAAATACAGCATGCAGTAATTGTTCCAAATACCAAAATAATCTCCAGTTTGACACTCCCACAAGCTAAAGCTTGTTGGGATTCTTGCTTCAACCACCACGGTTATTGTCACACTCTCCGTAGAGAGTAGTTTTCCCAACGATGTCCACAAGCGTTTGGTTCGGCACAGCCCGTGCCTACCTTGTTATTCGTTAAGCTGTCATACGTAGTGACAGACCCATTTTTAGTATGTTTTTTGCAGCATTACCATCACGATCGTGGTATGTACCACATACAGGACAAGTCCATTCTCTTATGCTGAGATTTTTAATATCAGGATTCTTATAGCTACAACAGTTGCAAGTCTGACTACTTGGATAGAATCTTGGTACTTTGATTATCTCAGTCCCATAGAGGATTGCTTTATATTCAAGCATATTAAAGAACTTAGACCATGAAACATCAGCTATGGGTTTAGCAAGCTTATGATTGCGCACCATACCTTTTACATTCAGATCTTCAATACAGATGATTTGGTTTTCTCTCACCAGCTTTGTAGATTCCTTATGTAAAAAGTCATTACGTTGGTTTGTGATCTTTTCATGTAATCTTGCAACTTTAATACGCTGTTTATTCCAATTGGATGAACCCTTGACCATTCTTGAAAGTTTACGCTGCTCTTTAACAAGTTTCTTTTCAGATTTGGCAAGGTTTTTCGGATTAGGAAGGGAATTATCATTACTGTCTGTATAGAAAGTTTTGATACCAACATCCAATCCTACTATACATCCTTCATTGGAATAGAATACATCAGGCACTTCTACATTAAGGACACAGAAATACTTTCCGCTTGGACTCTGCTTAATGGTAGCATTGTTTATTTTTCCATTTACTGGCATTGAAATCTTGGCTTTAACGTAGCCGAGCTTCGGGAGTTTGATGTATTTGCCAACAACACAAATATTGCCACTAACATTCTGTGTTCTGTAGCTTTTATTGTGATTATGTTTGGATTTGAATTTAGGAAATGATGATCTTTTAGCGAAGAAGTTCTTATATGCCTTGTCCAAATCTCTAAGAGATTGCTGCAAAGCAATAGAGTCAACTTCTTTGAGCCATGAATATTCATCAGATTTTTTCATGGTTGTGAGCATGGAATTAGTCTCTTTATATCCAATAGAATTACCATTCTTGTACTCATCAATACGAAGTGCAAGACCTGAGTTATAGACAACTCTTGTGCATCCAAAAGTTTTTTGGATAATGGTTTCCTGTATTCTGTTGGGATAGATTCTAAATTCCATTCCTTTAAGCATTTACTATTTTCTCCTAAATCTTGTTTATCTCGCTTAGGCGAGAAGTTAATTAAGTTAAGCGGCTTTCGTCCTCGAAGCTAAAGCTCCAAGGTTTTCAGCCGAGAGAGGATTTTATAAAATAAACCGTCTGTTTATCTATTCTGCATCTGACATTCCTATTGTTGTTAGCCATGCTGCACCCTCCTCATAATCTATATTCAGCTGTGGGTATATGTCACAGCCTTGATATCGTTTGTTGAATAATAATCGTGCTTTATCAGATAATTGTCATCCATGCTTATCCTTGTTTTTAAGTCCTGTATATAAACAGGATTGTTTTCCCTTATATTCTTAAGATAGTCTGCATCAAGCACTGCCCCATCAAGAGTGATGGTAACCTTGTCGTTCTGATTGATTATGTCAGTAAAAACGGAACTGCCTTTGACATACAGCACCGGATCCGAATATCCCAGTTCCGTGTTCATTGTCACGGATGTCTTTGTATTCATGTCATCTATTTCTGTCTTGTTAAAAATTGTCAAAAGTCCCATGTAGCCAAATAAAAATGCAACCGCAGAAGCAAAAATGATTGTTGCTACCACCATATGCAGATATTCCGAAAGTGTATCTCCCATCTCGCTTCTCCTTTTGTGAAAATTTTTATTACCGGAGGCAAAAGCCCCCGGCAATAGATAAACATCATATTATCAGCTCTTTGTAAATACGATTCCTACAATTGCTGATGTATTGGTATCCCTTACAATAGATCCTGTAAACTTGGAATTAGGATTGATATATACTGTCGTATTAGCCTTATCTCTTGCAGCTGCAAGACTAGCACCAGCAGCTGTAAATGTAGCATCTGAGTATATGTAGTTTGTCTGGGTTCCACCAATGCTTACACCAACATAGATCTTGTCGTTTGAATGAAGCTTGATCACATTAACAACCTCTGAGCCTGTAACAACTGCTGCATCATACTGTGTGTACTTTGCTTCATCCATCTGTGTGATGGTTGAGTTAGAATCAGTAAGCGCCGCATTACCCGACTCCTTTACTGTTGACCACTGCATGAATACGAATCCAATGACCAAGCATGAAAGCACAACCGCAAATACTGTTCTCAATCCTTCTGATAAACTTCCGCCCATTTCTTTGATACTCCTTTTTTCTTGTTGTTTTTTATTGCATAAGAACGGTTTGTTCTTATTACCTAAGTTACATGCCGATACTCTTCATCATCTGTATTGAATAGAGGGCAAATGGTACGATCATGTAAACGACCAATGTAAGAATAAGTGGTATGAATGCAACGATCTTACCGACTTCTGCCTTCTGTGTTGAAATGATTTCGTTATCAGTCTTTCTCTTTTCCTTGTAATATTCTCTGTCTGTCTCAATCTCAGAAAATGCAGTAAGGATATCCTCATCCTCTACCATGAGAAGGTTATCAACGAATCTTCTGAATGGTGGGAAGGTTTCCTGATTCTTCATCTTCTGGAGAGCTTTCTTTGTTGAATACTCAAGGTTTATGATGCATTCCTGGATAGACTGCCTAAAGCAGAATGAAAATCTCTCAAGCCAGTCAAGGACTGTGTCTACAAGCATTCCATCCACATGCATCAGAATAAGTACAATTGTCTGATACTGGATAACCTCATCTTCCATATCCATCTTTACAATTCTAAGTTTGTACTGAAGTATGACGTATGGAAGGTAGAAACCAGCAAAGTAACCAAGAATATTGATAAGCAAAAACCACCATCTGTAATAAACATCTTTGTACTTTGCCACGCGGTAAAAGACTTCATCTGTTACCTGCGCCGAAAACTTAGAAGATATTCCCCTCTTTTCAATTTCAGCCTGGACCATCTGTCTGTTCTCAGGGGTATCTGCCATCTTTCTGCAACTGAGTGTATAGTCTATGGCTGCATCTCTCATGGCCTGCCTGTACTCTTCATTCGGTACAATTGAAGATTCAAAGGTAGTTCCAAACTCATTCAAGAGATTGTGCTTTGTTCTCCATTCCGCAGTGAATATAACAAGGTTGATCATAAGTATTGCCAGGATTCCAAAAAGGATTCGCTTTATCAGGAACCCCTTGACTCCGATCCTGTCGCCTACCATCTTAAGGCCATCATCAATCCTCAGATGTTTTGTATAATGTCTGTTGATTTCTATGGTAACGAGCTTGTTAATAACTGGGATGGTAAGAAGCCATGTAATTATCTTGTGCTCTCTTTCATCATCCACATGTCCGTCTTTCAGGTTTGAGATCAGCTGATAGATGATTACTGTTACAACAAAGATTCCCGCCATAACTGCTGTTCCAGCAGGGCCATTGTAAAATGAACTCATTTCAGGGATATTTGATGTTCCCCAAGCTTCGATTGCCTTTAAGAAAAACAGAGGAAGAAGTGTAAGTGTGATAAGTCCGGAAAAGAGAAATGCATTTCTTCTTCTCTTTATAAGCTCAACATTTATCTCTTCTTTGAGGTAATTGATGTTTGTAAGGAATAGTGACTGGCCATCGTCCAGAGTCTTATCACCATATTCCTTAATGGTTGCACATATCGCCACCATTGTAAGAACGAACTTGTTTGGTGCAATATCCTTGTATTTATCTACCTCATGTTCAACATTTGTTGCGGTGAGCATCTTGTAGATCTTTGTTGCATGAAGTCCCATCTCGTATGGTGTTTCATCCAGAGTGTCATAGATGGAATCTTCAACATTTCCCTGTACTGAATAGTGGTGTCTTATGTTTGTAATGAAATCTCCGAGCTGATTAAGAAGTTTTTTATCAAGGCTCTCCTGCGCTGCTGTTACAAAATAGGTAAAGATGAAATACGACATAAATGCGCCCATGCAGATATAAAACCAGTCACCACCTGAGATTGAAATGACAAATATTACAAGGAGAAGTGCTCCACCCACGCATTTGGCAGTAGTAAGGGTTGCCTTCCGCTTTATGCTCATCTCGTCTGCCGGGTAATTAATCTCAAGGAAGTTCTTTATCTTCTGATAATATCTTTTGAGCACCGGTGTCTGAGAAAAGAATCTGTAAAGCCAGAAGATCCCCTTCATGCTTGCCTTTGTTCCCTTTACAGGAGTAAGGGAACGCTTTTTTCTTATGCTGATTGTAAGTAGGATGTAGAGTACCAGGCATACAGCGATTGCAATAAGCATTACTCTCATCATTGTTTGAGAACTCATTCTTATTCTCCCATCTATCACGCATACTTCTTAATTTCATTGAACTCTGTTTCAAAGAGCTGTCTCTGGTCATCAGACTTAAGGTTGAGTCTGATCTTAGCCATAAGTGCCTCTGAAGGCATATTCTTGAATACATACTTGCCATTTTCAAAGACTACAAGATCTCTTGATGTATAAACTGCTCTGTCTGTTCCTCTTCTGTAGTTTTCCATGGTGTCGAGCTTTATCTTTTCATCAATTGATAAGTTCTCATTCTGAGGAAGCTCTGAAGGATATCTTGTATCCTCGATAGGTATGATCTCTGTGATCCTTGAGCAGAAACGGTGTCCTGCAACTGATTCCATATGGAAATCAATGTTGATAGCTCTTGCAACCATTTCCTCAGCTGCTTTTTCTGACTGGAATCCGGCTCCAGAGTGTGCATCCAAAAGGTTATTTCTCATTGAGATGATAAGGTCACGGATGGTCTTTGCATGGTGTGTTCCGATTGTTGACTTATTACCAACCTGTGCGGTCTGTACAAGCCATGAAGCTCCTTCTGCGGTAGCAACTTCGGCAAATACGAAGTATGAACCATTCATCTTCTTCTCCAGGTCAAGACCTTCCTGAGCAGTAAAGTTATCTGTTTCCTGTAATGTTGAGATATTCCTGTCGGGATATGCCTGACGCAGATTTGCCTCAAATGCAAGTTCCTGGATACGGATATTCTCTGACTTAGGAACGAATGATAAAACTGACTTAAGCGTTGTTGTCTTACCGGATGCCTGCATACCGGTTATGATTACATTGCTGTAGCCTTTAATAAGCCACTTGATCATCGTGATCGGAACGATATTGTTGACATCACTAAGTACATGCTTCGGATCAAGCGATGGCATGGAATCGAATTTACGAACATAAAACTCCCAGGAATCCGCTGCTGGTGGTCTTGCAACTACCACACGGGAGTTATCCATCATGGTTGATACAACTTTTGGATTTCTTCTTGAAAGAGCAACCGGAGCATTGTGCTTGTATACGTTTGAGCATATTCTTACAAGCTCGTCCTGCGAACCGAGGCTCAAAAACTTAAGCTTAAGGTCTATACCATGTACCTTTACCCATACTGATTCGAAAGAATATGGCAGCTCTTCAGACTGTGATGAGTAACCGGTAAAAGGAATTCCGGAAACACCACCATCCACTTCATCTACTGCATTATCAAAAAGGATATCCGCAGCACCAAAGCCCTTATACTCTGAGAACACTCTCTGGGATATGATCTCAAGCTTATCCTCATAGTCAATTCGCTCAATTGTTACAATGAAGTCCTTATATGCTTCTTCAATTTCTTCATCAGTTACTTCATAAAGGTAATCGCCATCTTCATCAACTTTGGGATTGAGCCAGCCATAATCTTCGATAAGCTGTACAAGACCGTCCTTCTTATACTCTTTCATATAGAAGTAAAGCATTATCTCGAACTTGTCTCTTGTAGTAAGCCTAACCGGATTGTCAAAGGCAATGACATTGTTTACTGTCTCTTCTGTGACATTGATAGCCTTTCCTCTGATGATATCCTTGATGAAATTCTTGATATACTTCTTAGCGATTGGGTTTCCGTAAGCGGATTCCTTAAGAGAAATACGGAGCTCCTGCTTAGCGGATTCCCTGGCTTCAAGCTCTCTTCTTGTAAGGTTCTGCTCCTTAAGGTTTACCTTAAGAGCACTGGAGAACTCTTCTGCCACCTGTGAAGTGATATGCTTAATTGTGTATGGATTTTCAAAATCCAGCTGTTCTTCTGATTTTGACAGCTTGGTGAAGTACCAGAACAGGAATGCGATAAGTGCTGCTCCGATAACCAAGATCAGAACTAAATTCAGGGTTTGCATCTGTTATGCTTCCTTTCTAGCAGGAACTCTTCCAAACAGAGGAGCGGATGTTTCTGCCTTTTTCTCCTTATCGTGCTTCTTCTGCTCTTTGATTCTTGCCTTTTCAGCCTTCTTTTCTTCTCTTGCTTTCTTGGCTTCTTCTTTCTTCTTCTGTGCCTTAAGCTTTTTGAGTTGCTTAGGATTCAGATTTGCTGTCTTGTCTTCCGGCTCAGGCGCAAACTCTTCTTCTACACTTACATGTACAAGTGTCTTTGAAGGACGAAGGAACTTTTTCTCTGTAATCTCAATTTTTGCATTTCCGCCTGTAAGAGTTTTTGGTTCCTGTATAAGCCTTGTGAATGACTTAGGGTTAAACTTGAACTCATCATCATCTTCGTCTTCATCACCTATAAGAACTCTTGTGAGCTTGCTCATCTCAGTGATAAGGTGATATGAGTAATCACTCTTTTCCGGTTCTGTATTTGAAAGGATGAACTGGATCATGTTCTCATTGGTGTAGTAATCTTTGAAGTCCACGTTATATGGCATGATGTAGACTTTCTTTGCGCCATATAATTTCTGCATATGACGAGCTGAGAACTGACTCTTGTAATCGAAATTAGTTACAAGGAAATAGTTACTTTCTGATGCAGGAGCTGAAATCTCTTCTTTCTTACCCTGTGAAATACAAGTAACTGTCTTATCAACATAAGGAAGAACTGCTTCCACAACCTTTCCAGCTTTTCCATCGCAGAGGACAAAAATATTGTCGTAAATTCTCTCTGCGGACTTGATGATTGCTCCTACAGATTCGGGTTCCTGAATCACTTCTCTCTCAACATCGGCTTCAACCTTCTTTGAAACCTTAAGGATATCGAAGAGATTTTCACTTGATACGGCGGGGATAACAGCATTCGCGAAATGACTTTCGGTAAATGACTTTACTCCGGCCCTTCTTGTAAGGGAATCCATTCCAGTGTCTTCAAAGATGTACTTATTATCATCAATGGACTGCTCACCAACTCTCTTTCCGATCAGATAATTTTCAACCGGATATTTGGTTGTAAGCTGAAGGATCAGTGTCTTTTTGAGATACTTTGTAGCAGATAGGCCTGCGCAAAGTGAAATCGCCTGTGGTGCGTAGTTCTTTGATTTATCTGTGCCTTTAAATAAGATAACCATTTAATTCACCTTAAAAGCGCCTGTTACGCTTTGCCTTTCTGTAATATTTTTTTACTGTCTTCATGTCATCGCCGGTAACGATTGCCAATGCCGACATTACTGCAAGCTGCATATCTACTGAAGTATCTTTGATGCGCTGCCTGCCGGTATGTGAGAAGTTGACGTATGCGATCTCGTCCTTATCATCAAGAGGAATATAACCAAGTACCTGGTCCTCTTTAATCTCAAGCAGTTTGATAACGTCTCTCTCTGTAACCTTGTTTGTAACCTTGTCCCTCATAATAAAGTAGGACTTATCAAGAAGCTCCTTGTCAGTCTCCTGCATTCTGTGAATACCAGCTCTGCTGTAATCATTAAGGATAAATGAGTATTCTGCATTCTGCTTTGCTTCGTTAAGACCCATGTAGTAAACTACATAGTCGAACTTGTCTCCAAAGTCTTCAGAAACTTCTGCATCTCTTATATAAACGATGTTCTCCTTTTCTACTGACTGTTCAGCGTCTTTATACTGATGCACTGACTCATAAAGGTCCTTTGCGTAGCTGTTATCGATAACCGCTACCTTGAATTTGTTGCTTGCAAGAGATTTTGCTATATAATAAGGAAAATCTCCTTTTTCTTTGCCACGAAAGGCGATTGTCTTAGCCATGATGCCATTACCTCCTCAGTTAGGGTGTTGTTGTCTCTGAGGAACCTTCTGCTGCTGTTTCTGTATTTTCCGTCGTTCCTTCTTCTACGATTTCTTCACTGTCTTCTGAATTTGCCGAGTACTGTACGCCAAGCTGTGCGCTTCTCTTTGCTGTATCTACGATTCCATGTCCCTCTGAAACTGCCTTGAGAGTATCCTCTGAAAGACCGATAAGTCTCTGCTCAAGGTTAATCCTTGCTTCAAGGTTGAGTGTTTCTTTTGCAATAGAGAGAATATTAGGATCTGAATTGATAAGATCTATTACTTCTGGCCTTACAACATAATTAGGCACTGACTCTTCCTGTAGATTTGGCTCAACATAACGTGTTGTATAGATGTATGTTCCTGTTACTGTGTATGCATCGATAGTCGCTGATGCCATTCTTAGGATTTCATCCTCTGTTAAATATGTATTGAAGACACAGTTTTCAAGGATAAGGTCATGTACTGGCTTCTTAGGAAGAACTGTGAAGTCTTCCCCGGTTGGATACATGATCCTGACATCAACATAGTCGTAATCTTGCTGGTCTGTCATGAGGTTTGCTACAGCAATCTCATACTCTCTTGTGTCCGGCTGAACCTTAAGTGTTGTTACCATGTCTGCCATAATAGGTTCCAGCTCTCTGATATCAAGGATTGCCACTCCTCCAACGGCACTCTCAGGAAGGTAATACTCTTCTTCAAGTCCTGTACGGATCTCCTGCTTCATGATGTTCTCATTTACTACGAGTGTCTCACCGGCAGAAATGTCTTTCTTTGCTACATAAACGACCTTCTTGTTTGCATCAATCTCATACTGGAGTTCATTGATCTGAGCTGTCTTTTCATCGAGTGTCTTTTTGCCGACATAGATGATTGCGATACATCCGGCCAGAATAATGAGGACTGCTACCAATATAGAGATGATCAGCTTGAATTTGTTTTTTCTCATTGGTTTTTATTGCTCCTTCTTTCGCAAATTTGCTGCCCTCCTTATTTAGAAGAGCAGCTATTTTTTATAAAAATAACCTTTCGTTTTCGTAGGCGAAAACCCATTACCTTCAGGTGATGGGATGAGCCTTGTATATTGTTTTGAGAACGTATGTTTGTTATAATATAAGCATGAATAAAGCCATCAAATATAGGTTATATCCTACTAAAAAGCAAACTGAATACTTCCTTAAATGCTTTGGATGTTGCCGCTTTGTGTATAACCAGGCGCTTAACTGGCGCATGGCTGCCTATAAAGCTGACGGGACATCTTTAAATTATAATGACACCGCTTTTGGTCTTACTGCTCTTAAGCATCAGTTTGCATGGCTTAAGGAAGCTGACTCTATTGCTTTACAGCAGGCTTTAAGAAACCTTGATAAAGCTTATGACTCATTCTTTAAAAAGAACGGTCGTTTTCCTAAATTTAAGTCTGCCAAGCGCAGCCGCAAGTCTTTTACAACCATCAACCAAAATGGCACTGTTGCGTTATCTGATAATTCGGTCAAGCTGCCAAAAGTTGGTATTGTTAAAGCTAAGATACATAGAAAACCTCTTCCTGACTGGAAACTTAAGTCTGCCACTGTGTCAATGGATAGCGACGGCAAATTTTACGTCTCCTGTCTGTTTGAATTTGATAACCCCATTTACGTTGTCCCAACATCCAGTAAAGCTATAGGTTTAGATTATAAGTCTGATGGCCTGTACATGGATTCCGATGGCAATGTTGGCTCTAACCATAAATACTATCGTGAAAGTCATGATAAGCTCGCCAAGGAGCAACGTAAGCTTAAACATAAAACCATTGGAAGTAATAACTATCGCAAGCAGCAATTTAAGATAAATCGCATCTACAAACATATAGCAAGCCAAAGGCTTGATAACCTGCATAAGCTTTCTACGAAGATAGCCAATTCGTATGATGTAGTCTGTGTGGAAAGCCTTAACATGCGATCATTATCCAATGAGAGCTTTGGTAATGGTAAAGCAACTATGGATAACGGTTACGGCATGTTCCTCAATATGCTTGAATACAAGCTCTCGGATAGAGGTAAGCACTTCGTTAAGGTAGACAAGTGGTTTCCATCAACACAATTGTGCAGTTGTTGCGGTAATCGCATGAAGCTTGCTCTCAACCAGCGTATCTACAAATGCAGCTGCGGACTTACTATCGACCGTGACCTTAACGCAGCCATCAATATAAGAGATGAGGGCCTGCGCATCTTACAATCAGCGTAGGCTATAAATACAGTAGGACGGGAACCGTCCGAACTTAAAGCCTGTGGACACTGTGTAAGACGCAACGTTACAGTAATATTGTAGCCTGTGCAGTGGTGGTTGAAGCAGGAAGCCACGTACCTTTAGGTGCGTGGTAGTTCACTTCAAGCTTCCGTAGATGAACTTCTTTTCTTCATCCTTGGAATTTATCCTTACTACTACCTGTTCACCCATGATCGGCATTCTTCTGCCCGATGTAGGATGCTTGCATACACAATCCATCTTGTTATCAAGATTTACGAATACGCCTGCCTCTGTGATTCCGGTGATAACTCCGGCATAAAAGTCACCCGGATTGAACTCTGCAAAGTACTTAAGTCTGGGATTTGCCTTAGCCTGCTTGATTGAGCCTGTAGCCTCGATAAGTGTGTAATATGAATTGAATACCTTGACCTTCTTTGGTTCAGCGGAAAGAATCTTTACATTAACCCTGTTGCCGACCCTATAACACTCTGATGTCTTGATTCCGTCAAACTCTCTTGCGTCTGCCATGTAGAGCCAGGAGATTTCCTCGATCGGGATTCTGATCTCAGCTCCGGCTGCATCAACTGTGATATACTCTCTTGCAACTGCAATGATCTTTGCCTGTACAATCATTCCAGGAATGATGTTTGGCTTTCTTCCATTGATTGAGGTATAGTTTCGTACACCCCTCATGGAAAGAGCTGAAAGTCTGTCGCCGTATACTGTACCGGTCTTTTCATCAACATATCTGACTACGAAATCAATCTCAGCTCCGAGTCTTCTCATCATGTTCTTCTGGATATCCATTGCCATTGCACGGTTCATTCTCTCGTAATGGTAGTGGTACAGAACATATGAAGGAATGTTTACATTGAACTGGCCTGTCTTGAATCTTACTTTTGCCATGAAGTCTGGAATGTAATCAGGATCATCCTGGTCCTTTGTGGAAGATATCTCAGTGATCGAAGTGATCGTTCCTTTAAGGATCCTGTGCTCATTGGCGGAAGCCACAAGCTCAAGCCACTCTTCTTTTCTGTGCGTTGAGTCTGTCTCTACAAATGCTTCGTCCCCGTCCTCTACGAAAACATGCTCTGAAGAATAGATTTCCTTCTTAGCAAGGTCTGAAGCCTTCTGTACTGAGTGAGTGTTTCTCTGTACGTGGAGTCTGATGGCATCGGCTTCCGGCATCATGTCTATCTTTCTTTTTTTTGGTCTTCCTGGCCCTCTCTTTAAAGGTGTGCCTGTAGATAGTGATCCTTTTTCTTCAGAAACAATATCTTCTGCTCCCAGCTTTTTTACATCATCCATTGCAACAGCTTCTACCTTTACCTTCTTTGGAGGATTGATTCCCTTCGCGAGCTGTTCAATTGAATCTGCCTGTAAATCCAATTTAGCCATTTGTCTTTTCTCCTTTTTTACATGTCTTTTACAGTGAATAAAAAACGTAATTGTTTATTGTTGTGAACCATGGATAGCTGTCCCACTGAGGTTCGCTATCTTCAGATTCCTCATCCTCTTCGTTTGCAAGCTCTTTTATATCGAAGAAGAACACTGCTTTGGGATTATCCAGAACCTTTAACTGGCCTGCAAGGACCATGTGCGCCACATTCATGATGTCATCTGGAGGTTCTACTTCTGAAAGGTCTACTTTGCTGGCGTTCTGATAGATTGCTTCGCTTAAGGTGTCAGGGAACATATCTGAGGCAACTCTGTTCCTCATTACTTCTGCAACTGCTATCCAGCAGTTCATTCCCTCACCTTTTGCTTTAAGGCTGATGAACTTGGCCAGAAGTTCTTCATCGTCATAACTATATTTTAGAGTATAATATATCGGATTTTGTATGTCAACATTATTGCATATATTATCATTATTTATATACTCGCCCGATAAATAGTTTTGTATTACATTGCTATCAATGTTTACCGGATCGTCAGCTGGGCTGTAATAAACACTGAAGCTGTTGTACTTGCTCACTGTTACTGTCTTTTTATCTGATGAACAGTGACACCAGAGCCCATCACCTATATATATGCCAGTGTGATTCGTTCCAAGCCTGTTTGTTACTCCAATATCTCCTGGTCTTAATGCATCCCTGGTGGTAGATCTTAGGCTGCTTGCTTTTATTGCCTTAGTTGACTGCATCTGACCATATATTTCCTGTGGAAATCCGCTTGTCATATACGTCCACTGCACAAACCCTGAACAATCAAGCCCGTGCTGGAGTCCGTTGTCTTCGTTGTAGGACCACCATATAGTGTCATATCCTGGATGTGTTGCCTTGCCACCCCATTCATAGGGGACCTTTCCAATAAGGGAAAGTGCTGTCTGAACTATGGTTCTTCTGATACCATCAAGCTGCTCTACATATGGCGCATACTCTATTAATCCTTGATTCGATGTCATTGAGATTGAAGGCAGATTGATGAATACTGTCTGGGCAATTGACTGGTTACTTGTAACACGCTTTATCATTTCAGTGCGTCTTTCATAATCATCACCAACAAGCTCTTTATCGATTCCCATTTTTATAAAAAGATCATCTGGTTTAATCACAGAAAGCTTTATATCTATGTAAGTAACTTCTTTTTCCTCCGGCTCTATAAGAAGCTTCTCTCCTGTTGTCTTGTAATGTCCGTTTTGCTGCTGTTCATAGACATCTACTTCCTTTGGAGCTGTTATATACTCATCTCCGTTGCGGATAAATTCGTCAAGGATACGATCCGACTGACTATAATGGGGGATTTTGGTTGGAACGTATTCCTTGACCTTCTGCTCTGTGACCTCATACGAAAGGAAGGGAATCTCACGCAGCTGAGGAACAGGTATTGAATTATCCTTAGCGTATTTCTTGCAGCTCATATAAGCTGAGAGATACCTGATATAATCTGCGTCCTTGAAAGGACTGGGCTGATCGTAAAAAGAATCCATTGAAAGGGAATAGTCATATCCCTTCTGCCGGATAAGAGCTTTGATTTCTTCTTCTGCGACGGAGTATCTGTCGTTAAATACTTCCTTAAGAAGGTAAACTACATTTATTACTGTATCTTTTAACTGGATGACTTTAGTATTAGTCTGACTTGCAGCCTGAGCTTTTGCCGGATATGCCCCGGCAAGCATTACGACTGCCATGGCTCCTGCCAGAATTCGTTTCAGCATTGCTTAGCTCCTTTTAGATATATTTTAACATATAGTATATCATATTATATATTTTATCAAGTGAGGTTTTTCGTGAGGAAAGTGCAGAAATATCAGATATCCTCTGCTTTAAAATAGCTTCTATTAGAAAAAAGAGGAAAATTCTATGAGATAAAAATAGAATTTATATTGACAAAAAACACATATATATGATATTATAATAACAAGTTAAGTGATTTGTTCCACGATAGTGGACCTCCTTTTTACAGATAATAAGAAAGACCACGGATTGCCAGCCGTGGTCTTTTGTGTGTTATTTTATTCGGATCTTGCAACTACCGGACAAAGCTTCAATCCCTTCGCGGGAGTCTGTCCCGCAAGAATGAATGATATGGACTCTATGGCAGACAGATATTCCTGAGACAGGATAAGATTATTCCCATCTGGTCTGATATATTTGCCAGGATTCTGAATTGCCTCAAGCCAGTTCTTTGTATTTGGATTGTTTCTCCATAGATCCTGTGTGATTTCTGCAGCAATCTTATCCATAAAACTCCTTTTCTGCTTACTGTCTGAAGCTAAAGTCGTCTCTTTCCTTTTTCTTTTCAGAATTGATATACACTACTATTCCAATAGATGCAGCTCCGACTACAAGAAGAATGATGAACATGATTCTAAGCATGTTTCCATTATCTTTTTTGATCTGATATCCTTCGAGCATCCGCGGCGAATCTGCAAGCGCCACATTCTGCTCTTTGACTACTTCAATCTTATCTACTTCTGGGAGATCCGGGCTCTGGCTGTTGCCTGCATCTGAGTAAACAATCTTGTCTTCTGGAAGAAGTACATCCTCGACAGATGTCGAAACCGAAGTCCTTGAGCTTGTTCCCGCCTTTATTTCGGCTACCTTCTTTGAACCGAGAACTGATGCCCCTGCTGCGCTGTTACGGAGAGCTGCAAGATTACCCTCTGAATTCTTAAGGACTGTTTGAGCCGTGCCATTTTTTTCTGTGTAGAAGGTCACAATGCCCGAAGCACTTGCGATATTGCCAGCATAATCATATACAGTGAACTGATAGCTTCCATTACAAGGCGCAGTGTATGTTACTGTATCTGATGCAACACCAGCTGATGAGTATGCCTTTAGTACATAGTTGCTTGCACTCGTGGATGTTACAGTTATCTTTTCAATTCCGCTTCCAGAATCACCGGCCTTAATAGTAAGTGCACCTTCATTCACAGTAACTTCAAGGTACGGTTTTTCCTTATCGATGTTAGCCACTGTATAGACCTTTGATGTATGGGTATTCCCATAAAGATCTTTAACTGTAAACTGAACTGTCTCTCCATTTACAGCAACTGTTTTGGTCCTGTTGGAAGAAAAAGCAGCTCCATTTATAGAGTAAGGTGATGATGTAAGCTTTGATGAAAAATAATCCGGAAGAACAAGAGATACTGAAACCTGCTTATCGGTCCATGTTGAAGGAGATACGCTGATGTAATTATAGAGCGATTCCTCAGATAAGCCCTCCTCTGTTCCAAGGAAGATGCTTAGATACACAGTCCTTGTTGTACCTACAGTAATGCCAGCCTCATTTCTTACTTCAATGACATTATCTCCCTCTTTAACTCCATAAACCTTTTCTGAATCCTGCCATTTTCCATCATTTATTCTGTACTGAAGCGGCTGATTGTCCGGATCCTTTGCACCGACTCTGAAATACGCCTTGCCATCTTCCTTTTCCAGAAGAGCTTCCGTAATATATGGCGAGTTAGTGCTGATCTTTGTTACATTCAGATTCTTGTACGCAAGATTTCCTGCCTTGTCACGGACGAAGATTGTATAAATTCCATTGTCTGTGACTTTGTATGTTTTATCCTTGCTCCAGGTAATTCCATTTAAAGTATCTGCTGTTGCCCCATCAAGAATAAGCAATTTCAGCGCAGAAGCTAGAAGTTCATTCTTCTCAAAGTAATATGCGTCTTCTGGTAAGCCGCTCTCATTATCGGAAGCATTAACTTCCAATGTTTTTTCGGTAGCATATTTGTCTGCCATCTTTTCTCTTACACCGAAATACTTGATGGATGGAGCTGTCTTATCTCCGACTCCCGTGACAACGACATTAAGACTTCTTCCAAACACTGTATCAGTCAGCTCATATGAGAATGTTCCGTTCTTTACTCTTATCTTGTCCTGAAGAACTCCATCTTCTACAAACTTGAGAGGAGCAAAATGAGGATATGGAGTTTTGTCGATATATACTGTGATGTCTTTGGCATATAGGTCGGAACCAATGGTCGCTTCCATCTCCTTGATCACAAGCTCTGCTTCTTTATAGTTGTCTTTACTAATTACATAGAGCTTTGCAAAATTCTCTACCGAAACAGCTCCGGAACTGATGCATTTGTAATTATCCATATGATTTCTGGTGCTTGTTTCAGTTAGTTTCAGTTTAGCGGTAGTACCTTCTGAGGTATCTATATGGGTTTCATCCAGGGTAAGAACCTCATCGTTGCAATACCAGGTTCTCGCTGCATCTTTGCCGGTTGTATCCGGGATGGCAATTTCAACACCTTCACCTTCAATAGTTGAAAAGACTATCGATGGAGTTGCTTCTTCAGCTGCACAAACCCTTACAGGGCCTATGAAGGATGGAAGCATAAGCGCTGACGCTGCAAGAACTGAGATAGCTTTTAGCATATGCTTTCTCACGTTTTATTCCTCCTTAATCTGTAATCAAGGTCCACCGTGAACCTTGTCTATTATTTAATATAATATATTTATTTATATGTTTTATCAAGGCTTATTTGTTCGTCCGAGTATTCAACTTATCATTATTACGTGGTTCCAACACAGACAATAGATATAGAGAAAACCAGACCTTTAATACTACATGTTGACAAATAACACATTTTAGTGTCAAAATATAAACAACAGGGGGAATTGATTATGGGAGACCCAAGATTTATAAACAAGAGCAAACTTACAAAAAACGACATCTTAAACTACATGCTTTCTGAAGTTGAAGAAGATAAGCCTGTTCACAGACAGTACAACACTTACAATTCTCATCATGACGATAGCGTTAATGACTATAGAAATTACATGGATACAGGAAATGACACTGATGAAGAAGATGACCTTGAAGAACTGGAAGCCATGAGACAGCGCGAGTGGGATGAGCAGGAAGAATACGAACAGAAGATGCATGCCATACATGACAGATATCCTGACTTCGATGCTGATGCAGCAATAGCAAGAGGCGAAGATCCTGAAGCCGCTGAGCGTGATGCCAGACTCGATGATTTTCTATTGTGGTGGTAATTGAAATTAAATACAAAAGCTATGGCCATCCGAACTTGATTCGGATGGCCTTTTTTCATAATTAAATTCGAACATAACACTACTAAGAGCATGGAGCGTTATACTTATCAGTCTCTTTTGGAGGCTGATTTCTTATTTTCTGTTTTATCAA
>JAEEGJ010005983.1_pt1 | contig 37175 bp, 34 predicted proteins | sample 8958761 | NCBI WGS metagenome assembly JAEEGJ01 (sample SAMN16246546, study PRJNA631951) | gut metagenome | biome: gut microbiome; feature: rumen; material: RS-attached | host: Bos | place: Iran: Karaj | collected 2018-10
ATGCTGAAACAGGGGAATTAACCACTTTTGGTAGTAGTGATCCTTTCAGATGGTCTCCCAATTTTGATAGTGTTGAAGTAACAGCTTGGTCGTTAGGTGGATTCGCTGAGGCAGAGCCTTTGACGGGAATTACTATTCCTAAAGATCAAAGTCCTGAGAATGTTGGGTATACTAGGCATGATCTGCTTTATGCCAAGGGAACATTGACACCATCGAATACTCATCTTACTTTCTATCATCAGCTGGCAAGGGTCATTGTGCAGTTAGAATTCAAAACAGCAGTCGAACCTAATAATGTTGTTTCTGTATATTTAGGATATGATCACGATGCAGAGGGGAACCTTATTGACATTGTTCCTCTAACTGGAGAATTTAGTGCTCCTACTGGTAATGATAATTATGGTACATGGGAAAATTTTAGTAATTATCCCAATGGTGGTGTTACAATGTTTCATGATGCGACTGCAGAAGACGGATTAAGTGCTACTTTCTCTGCTTTGTTGATACCTAAAGATTATAGTGGAACTCGATTCATTTGCATAGATACACATACTAATTTAGGGTTGTTCTATTTTGTACCTTCAGATGGAGAGGCAGATTTGCAATCAGGTAGTACCTATACATATAGGATTACGGTTAATAATGAGTAACATTTAGGTACTGTTGATGGTGACGCTAATAATTCTGTGAAGCCATGGAGTCCTAACAATTAATATTAGAACTGATGAAAGAAAATACTATCATAGCAGTAGTCATTTTGGCGTTGTTTCCCTTTTGTGCTTGTACTCAAGACCTAGAAGTATAAGTATAGGCTGGTATCATCCGTCTATCAGGGTAGATCAAGAGGAAGCCATGATTAGAGCTTCTTTGGATGATCTGAACACTACTTTCACAGAATGAGATGAATTTGGGATTATCATAGATGCTATATACATGAAATATAATAGAGCTTTGAATTAAATAATAAAAAATATGTATAAGAAAATATTACTAACACTGATTCTTGGTGCCATTGCATTTATGGCAAGAGCACAAGGGGTGCTAGAGGTGGAAGACCTCTCGCAAGCCAATGCCGTATATTCCAGTTCGGGCGACCAGGCAGCTGTGGAGATTCGTTGTAACCATACCATCCCACTGAGTTTCTCTTCCACTATGGATAAGAGTGTAGACTTGTTCAGTACTGAGATTCAAGGTACAGACTCCATTTACTTCATTGAGTTTCCTGCTGGTCCTCGCTATCGTGGTCGTGTCATTACTATTTCTGCACCTGGTTATAATCCTGTAGAATTGCCTTTGGATTTGGAGCCTAAACAATTGCGTACATTCAAGATTTCTGATCCAAACTCCTTGGTGGATCAGGGTTGTTATCGTACGCATAGAAATATGGGTGTGAGGGAAATACAGAATGCCAACTATCAAGAGGCACTTAACCAGTTCAATGTGGCTAAACAGTGTTCGGATTGTGATACGCTGGAGAATAACATGAACATTATTAGAGTGGACTCGCTTATTAAACTTCGCGAAGATGCTGACATTTTGTATCGTATGCTCGACTACTCCGCAGCAGCAGAGGTCTTCTCTAATATAGTGCGTATCAACTCCTATGATGCTTATGCGACCTCAAAACTGCGCGAATGCCAGGAACAATTTACTTCTGAATGCGCTGTGGCATTCAAACAGGCAGAGGCTTATTTTGACAATAAGCTTTATGAGAAGGCTCGTACACTGTATCAGCGTGTGGTAGATAATGGTTGTGAACAAGCAAAGACAGCTACAGAACGACTGAATAGTATTGGTAATTATCTTACTGCTAAGGAAGAGCATGCCAGCGTGATTATGTATGAGTGGATGGATGATGCTCCTATTGGTATTCATTATGGTCGTTATAATAACACAAAGGGTGGTATTTTCATTCATTTGAATATCAACTCAAAGCTTTTGAGTGCTATGCAGAGCAACAACTCTAATGCTATACCAGATCATCCAGAAGCCAACTTTGGCATAGGATGGACAAAACGTATTGGCAAACTCCCAATTTGGGCGACATTTGGTCCTGGTGTAACAGTTAAGGGTTATTATGGTGACTATGCAAAGATAGACAAGAACTCACATCCTGACAAGCATGGTTATCCTACTCCAGAGGCTGACATTCTTGATATACAGAAGGATGATGGCCAGAAGCTCAATGCTGCTATTGCCATCACTCCAGAAGTAGGTTTGGCCTTTAAATACAGTTATTTCGCAGTGAGAGCCAGCTACCATTATCGCTTTGCTTTGAATAATGCATTGCAGGATTTCATGGGTAAGAGTGTAGTTAGCTTCGGTATAGGTTTTGCTTTCTAACATTCGTCTAATTTATAAAAAAGAAGTGGGGATGGTTAGCCATCCCCATTTTTCTATTTTAATACTATCTTTATCTTACAATTCTGAAAGAACCTAAGTGGTAAACATCTTCACGTTTAGTAACAACTTGACCATCAGAACTCTTGTATGGTTGCCATGTGCGAACCTGAATTAAAGGATTATTTTCATCTCTGAAGTCAATCATTAAGAAAAGATAGCCTTCATCACTATAGCGATCAGTATGCCAATCCTGTTTCAGTGTCACGCCATATATATCATCGTATTTAGGATGTTGAACTACTTCAATCTCATCAAACTTCACGTTGATATATTTAGTATTCTTAAATACACGTGCGAGATTAGTGAGATACTCCTGCTTTGTTTGTTTGGTATATACCACCTTATTGTTATTAAGTGTCAGGCGATCAAGTTCGCTGTTTGGTTTCTCTTTAATGACACGACCAGTAATAATCAAAGCCTTATCAGAATAAACACTGGTAAGCAGTGGTAAATCTTTACGATTGTATGCAGTGCGGAAATTCTCAACAAAGTCAACAATAATCTGGCGACGTTCATAATCCAGATCACTAGACTTCTCAGCCATGATTTCCTCATATCGATGTAAATCTATTGAGATAGATACACCGTTGATTTTACCATCAGAAGTGAAGTCAATGGTTAACTCCTGGCGAGATTCTTCTGGATCTGCTTCCACTAAATCAATAGGTATTCCACGAACTTGATAGCCAGAAGAGGTCCTCAAGCATCGACTTCTAATATCCATTGGAGGGCAACTCATAGCGCTGGCTTTCCACATGTCTTGGATATCATCAATAGCCTGTTGGGTAAAATTCTCTTTTGGCAATTTTATCTTTTCTTGTTGATCGTCTGCAGCTTGCTTGAATAATGCTATCATTGCATTGACATTAGTCTCCATATGTTCCTTGACGACAGCATCAACGGCCCCATCTGCTATTTTGAAGGTAGGACCATCAGCAAAGACAGGCATGCTAACGATTGCCAAAAGCCATGCTATTATCAATTGTTTAAGTCTAAAAGTTTTCATTTTATCTTTACATTTTAATTAGTATTCAACAGGATATTGTGCATCTGCTTGTTTATAATTAGAGAAGAGTGACTTTACATTCTTTTGTGGAATATTGCCATACAGTTCTGCAGTAATCGTACCACCATTTTTGAATAATTGATTGGTAGGTACGGTGACAATAAACATGTGGATGAAGTCTATTTTTGGGTGATGAAAGACAAGTAATGCTTTCATAGAATCTTTATTCACTTCAGTTACACTGCAATACGCATTCATGTTACGTGATAGCATATCATATATGTTCTGCATAGGCATTGGCGGCACTTTTTTAGCCCCTCCATAAAGATGCTGATTAATGCTAATGATCAGATTATTTTTATTGACATGATTCAGCAATAAAGAGATAAATGATTCCATAGGGTATTTAGAATCAAAAATCGGAACATACTCGCTATTATGTTTGCGTACATAGCAATCAGTAGAGAGCGAATGGATTTGGAAGGTGTCTCCTTGCAGTAAGAAAATACCTCTTTCTTTTGTATTTTTCAACCTCTGCGCAGATATAGTGAAAGGAGCATGATAATTTTCCGTCGTATTATTGGCGCAAAGCTGTTCATAAAGCAGGTCGTCAGCAACCTTCTTGTCACGTTCTTGTGCAAAGATAGTACCTGTACTCAGAATGAGTACTGCACAAAAGTGTATGAAGACCTTTTTATTCATGACGGTTCTTTATTTCGTTTCGTAGAATAAACGATAAATGCCCGATTTCAGTTCTTTACCTCCATTGCCCTGAATCGGACTCATCAGGATACTAAAATCTACAGGCTCTTCAGTAGCAATAAGCAAGAAAGTTTCCTTTGATTTTGGCTCAGTAAACTCAAAAGGCTCTGATTTAAAAGACACAGTACTCTGTGCTGGCACTAATAGGTGCGCACATATGGCTGCTTCATCCACAGGTAGCACGAGATATTTATTACCAGCAGTATCAATGTCTAAGACATTAACATACAGAGGTTCCTGCGTGTCATTTGTAACACGGATGTAGCAACTGGTATTTACGTCAACCTCGCGATTAATAGGGAGTCCTGTTGTCGCGTTAATCAATTCAAATCGCACGTCAAGATCTGAACTGACAAGTTGTTGTGGTTGAATAACACTGCTTTCTACAGGAACACCGCTTGGGAACATGTTGCTGATCTTGTTTAGTAATAATGAATCAGTAGATGTAGCACGATATGAAGTGGCTGTTGACTGCATATAAGTATTTGGGTGTGACAGATTCTTGCTTTCTTTAGAGAAGATCTGTTTAACCATGTAACTGAGATACTGCTTCGAAAGACTCTTTGGTTCATTCGCAGTAGCAACAAGTTCGCTAACAGTAGAGCTCCCTACTTTTGTGAAAGAGTACATCTTACTGTTTGTTTCATCTAGTACCGTTACAGCACTTTCGTCACCAATAATCAGTCTTGAACTGGAAGTGAGGCTCTGGCTTGGTTGCAAACCAACCTCCTTACCTCCTTGTGAGAGTTTTGCACTTCCAACAACTGAGTATACTAAATAATCGTCAGCAAATACACTTAAAGGTAAAGCCAACATCAAGGCCATAAGCCATCTTTTCAAATTGATATTATTATTTTTCATATGTAAAGATGTAAAATGGTTCCATTCCATTTGGGTTCATAAATATTGGAGTTTGTTTAAAATCAGTCAGTTTTCGTACTTCTTTGTAGAGATATTGGTCAAGTTGCTGTGTAGAGAGACCTTCATCTTCAGGCGTACGTGCAGCACCGTTAAATGCCTCACAAAGTGCCTTGGTGAAAGCTCCGTTTTTCCACTCTTCATTCTCTTTTGATTTAGTATCACTGGCACTAGAGGCATACATCACCATGCCATTCTTTGTACGACGTAATTGTTCAACGAAGTGTGAAGTTGCAGCAGAGCGATCACCACCCATTAATGCACCAGAATAGCAGGCATCTACAAGAACAATGAACTTGCTGTTGATGTCTTCGCAGGCAGTTCTAAAATCATTACTGCTGAAACAATTATATAGTTTACTTGTGCTACTACCGTAGTTCATAAAATAAAAACGGTCTTTTTCATCCCGGAAACCATGTCCAGCATAGAAAAATACACAAATATCATTAGGCGAGGCTTCTTGTTTCAACCATTCCATGGCTTCAAAGAAGTCATCACGGGTACACTCTTGATCTGTAAGTACTTTAACTTGTACCTCTTGATATGGCAAACCTTTCTTGGTCATAAGAGCATTTGCAAAATCTTGAGTATCCTTGGTCGTGTATTTAAGTTTTGGTAATTGGGGGTCGTTATAGTCACCTACACCTAAACAAATGGCAAATAGTCTAGGCAGTTGTGTTGGCAGACTTTCTCTAATGAGACGGATAGAGGTAGGTTCGCTGTTTCCATTCTCATTCTGTGCATAAATTGTTACTGTACAGTCGCGATTAGGAAGATCAACGTCAATCGTATTAGCAGCACGAACAGCACGATCAGTAGGTTGTTTTTGTCCATCAACCATCACGGTTATCTTCGTTTCGTTTTCCAATCCCTGTGCCAATAACTGATATTTCAGTTTGATAGTCTCAGTGTGGAAGAAACTCTGATCTTCAGGATATAGAATCTTTACCTCTGGAGGTGTGGCGCGCACTACTTTTGTAGATGATGCTTGTGATGCCTGTTGAGTTGGTTGTGCAGGAGTTGTAGGTTTAGCAGGAGTATTCTGCGCAACTTCTGGTTCTCCAAGATCAATCACAATTTCAGAATTTGGATTCAAGTCTTCTTCCCTGGATTCGGTGGCAATAGGTGTAGGATTTGCTTGGGCAATCTCTTCCAATTCAGGAGATTCTATAACCCCACTATACTTGCCTGCAGCCTTATCTTTCCAAAGTTGGCTTAATCGTTGGTCTTGTATGGTCAGTACACCTTTCTCATAGCATTCTGCCATGGTAAGCTGAGCATTTTGGTTCCCATTATTTGCAGCGTCTGTTAGGTATCTCAGTGCCTTGTCATAATCGGTTGGAACTCCACGACCATTCATATAGCAGTATGCAAGATTGTATTGGGCTTTGGCAAAGTTCTGCCTGGCAGCACGTTTAAACCACATAGCTGCAGAGGCATAGTCTTTATCCACTCCTTCACCATTGTACAAAGCATATCCTAAATTGAATTGAGCTTCAACATTTCCCTGTTGAGCAGCTTGCTTATAGCAGTCAACAGCCTCTTTGTATTTCTTTTGCTCATAAAACGAATCGCCTTGCTTTAGCAACTCGTCTGCTGTCTGTTGAGCGTAAGTTGAGTGTATTCCTATCATCAACAGTAAAAGAATGTAGCAAATCTTTTTCATACTTCTTATAGGATTTATTTTGGGGGTTTAAAATAAACAGATTTAGAGGCAAAGTTGTACAATCGTTTCCATTGAGGATGGATGGTACAATAGTCAATAAACCACATATAGTGGATACGTCCACGTTCCATGAATGCTACTCCTAATAATGGCAGCAATAATGAGATATCATAGTCATATTTCACGAAACAAATGAAACCTATCCATGCCATGATAGTACATATAATCAGATATATCAATTTTGTCCAATAGATGTAGAATCGTGGTGATTTCAATTTAGCGAGCATTCCTAAATAAGCTGCAATAAGACAGATTATGACAGTAAAAATCCACGATAAAGCATTCGACATGATCGAAATATTATGATGGTACATATAAGTATGTGCAGCATAGGCCTGCGTTTTCATTCCTGGCATCTTCCCAATAGGAGTGAAATGCATGTCTGCTTCCTCATTCATTGTTCCTATGATGGCAAGTCGATTCTTGATAAGTGCTTTATTCTGCATGATAGAATCAAAATGCACTACAGGGAACTCTGTGTCCGAATATATGATAGTACGCTGGTTGTTGCTCTCTTTCTTTGGTTGTTTGCCTAAATAATGACAAGCTGATAGATACGCCAATGAATAATAAGTGGTTGTATCTAAGTTTTGATACATCGTGTAATCGCGCAGATTAGAGTTCGCCTCTTTTTTCGTTACATTGCTATAAGCCCATGTATAGTCGCCAAAATCTTCAAAGAATGATTTTATACAATCGACGAACACGCCACGCTTTTCAGATGAGGCGATGAGTTTGCATGAGAGTACGGCATCTGGAATTTGGTCAATGGCACTGATAAGTTCCCCATTAGCTATAAAGTCTTCTCCTTCTTTTTCAAAGATAAGATCCATCATCACCGTTTTAGGTTCGCATGCTGTCACTTGTTCTATGGTTTGCGCGATTTCACCACGATCGTATTGTTCGGTAATATCAATCAAAACAATGTCATTACTCCAATTTACTTGGCGTCCCATGCGTTGAATAGCAAAGTAGATGTCTGTCATCTTGAAATCGCTTAAAGCACGATTTACAGGGTCAAAGATAGAGAAATTGACAAAAAAAGCTGCCCAAAAACCAGCAATAGCCCATGCCAGCAACACCACGATGATATGGTCTCGATGGAACATGAGATGCAAGTTCTCACGGAAAAATTTCTTTATTTTGTTTAGCAGTTTCATAGTTGTTGGTCAGTCTGTTGTTTGTTATTCTTTTTCGCCTCTTTCTGTTCGCGCTTTATCTTCAACTCTTCAAGATAACCTGCAGTGATGACACCAGAAGGCAAGGCAATAATAGCAATGCCCACAAAGGCTGATATCATACTGATAAGACGTCCTAAATCTGATATAGGATAAAGGTCTCCATAACCCACTGTTGTCAGTGTGCATGCTGCCCAATAGAGTGCATCAAAAAAGGAACTGAACAAGTATTCGCCAGTTTCGGGGTTGATTTCCTCCTCGGCATTGAACATGATCAGTGCAGTGATGAAAGTATAGAATACGGCAAGTGAAGCTACTGTACAAAGAATACGTCGTTGCTTGCGAATCACTGTGGAGATGATATCCAAAGGCTCAAAGTAGCGTACAAATTTGATAACGCGTACGATGCGCAGCAGTCGTACCATACGGGTAGTCTTGAATGCTGGATTCAGCAAATGGGCAGAAGGCAAGATAGACAGTAAGTCGATAATGGCCATTGGTGTAAATGGATACACCAAGAATGATTTCCATCCCATTTTCAGACTTAAGTCTGCAGTCATCCATCTGAGAATATAGTCAATTATGAAGAGAATGGCAGGAATGACATCGAAATACCAGAAATAATGCGGCTGACTACGAAACATCAATGGTATAATGCTTATCAGGATTGCGATGAACATCACCCAATGATAAATCGAGGACCAAATGTTATCGTTATCGAAACTATTAGGTCCTATCAGATTGTATATTTTCTTCCTAATGTTCATAAACTCATAAAAGTTTTATATAAACATATGGTTGACCGCATTCTGCAAAGTTACGATTAATTGGGTTAATAACAAGTATTTAGTTCGTTTTTTAACTATTATATGGTATTATCCAATCTCCTTACGAAACAGATAATAATAATACTTTTCATCTTCGGAACTGAATTCTGGTAGGATGCCTTTGCCTATCTGCTCATAACCATGGAGGGGATAATACTGCCAATTGCACCAACTATCTGTCCATAAGTATAGCCACTTCACACTTTCTTGTTTGAGTTTCTCTACCAGTTGCTCCAAAACCAGTGCGCCATAGCCAGGCTTACGACTGAAGAAGAACGACAGTTTGGCAGCATGAGGCTGAGATTCCATCAGTGTCAGGAGTTCAGCTTCTGTGCGTTTGGCATAGTTGGTACTGCGCACGATGTATTTCCCCACTTCTGGCGAAACGCTTTTGAGTTGTTCTTGCAGCCATGCCTCAGCATCGTTCTTTTCTTCTGGCATACAGCCAAATGCAATGGCTTGCAACCCGTCTTCATCCACTATCTTCAAGGAAAGCTGAGGCGTGTAGTAATTACAGCGCACCAGATATTCACAGAACACGCGAGTAAACTCTGGAGATTCGTCGAATTTCCAAATTTCAGATACTCTTTTTGCAAGAGTGGGGATATCTTCAGGGTTGAATGCTTTGATTTCCATAGTAGTTTTATTGAAAAACAAGCCGCATGTCCTTATAATTCTGCACCTTTTCCTTAAATCCCAGTTTTGCATAGATGGGATATCCATTCTCCGTGGCACTGAGGTCGATGCATCCTAATCCGCACTTCTTGCCATACTCTATAAGATGTTGAATCAACGTGGTGCACAGGCCTCTTCCTCTAAATTCTGGCAGCGTATATACATTCAAAACCTCACCAAACAAACCATTCTGAAGCCTTGCATTTGCTGGCATTTCCATCAGAAGCAGGTAGGCAACAGCAATGATGTGTTTCTCATCTCTTGCTACAAAAGCGATAAGTTCTTTTCCGAGTTTCCGATTGAAGTAATCTCGCAGTTGCTCTTCTATGCATTGTTCTTGACGACTTGATAATGCACCTGCATCTTCTGTAATAAAAGCCAGTCTTAGGCGAATAAGTTCGTCTATATCATTCTTATTGGCATTGTCAAAAACGAAGTTCATTATTAATCCTCCACCACTTCCAGATAAAAACTAAACGGACGGAAACCATCGTTGCAACTGATCATCGCACTCTTAGGATTTTGCATCCAACCATCGAAGAAGTTGCTTTCACCACGTGCCAAAGCCTCCACAAACTCACACATAGATCCCCAAGCCGAAGGACATAACCCTTCAGGACGTTGCCCGTTCTCAGAAATCCATTGCTGCCCTTCGAGCACATCGCAGGTATGCTCAATGGGATTCTCATATTTCGCCATTAAATCGGGATAAACCGTTTGGCGAATAGCTGTGATGCGTACTTTATACATTATCTTATTTCGTTAATGTCAGTGTGAAAGGGGTTTCTTTATCCATTTTTCCAAAGATCTGCGTGCGATCTGGACTCAGACGCAAAGTGTCTTGGTCGCCATCCAATGTCATGATGACGAGATCACCTTGCACAGAATAAGTGCCTTTTTCCGATTCGGGAGCCAATGCCAGGGATGCCTTCAGAGCCTGACGTTTCAGCCAACTCATACCTGCAGCTTTCATGGCGTTATCGTCTATCTTCATCTTTAGGTGATAGATGGCATCCGTCTCATTCTTGAATTCCACAGAGATGGCAGTGGTCATACCTTTGGCGATAGCTTCCGCCATCTTTTTAGCTTCTTCTGCCTTTTCACGAACCTCCACCATTTCTTTGTCAGTCAATTTCCTGCCTCTCTCCTTTTCAGCATCAGCGATGGCTTTGTCTATTTCTTTATCGAGATCAACTTCTTTCAGTTTCTCTTCTATCATGCCTGCCATGATGTTGGGATTGGCATACACACGCCCAACAAGGTTGGTTTGTGCCTTAGCACCAATGACCAACAGCAGCAATAATGTTCCTAAAATAATTGTCCTTTTCATACCTTAATAATTCATGATTATCCAATTTACTGCATCCTCTAGAAGAGATTCTGTCTCTACATCAGGAGCGATGAGATCATCATTTTTTAGGCTTTGGTTCTGGCAATGCCTTGCAAGTGGCGCGCACCAAGGTAGAGAGGTATTCATGATCGTCCACTTCCTCAATATAGAAATAGTCCTTGGCACCCTCATAAGGCGGACGAAGTTCTATTTTTCTTAATAGCGCCTTTCCTGCCTCTGTAGGTTTCAGATAGAAACGATCATCGCAGATAAGGCCAAAGATCTTTCCGTTGCAATAGATGCCATAGTCGCCAAACATCTTCCGCGTCACTATCTCGCCAGCATCCGCACATTGGTCAGCGATGTATTGCACAAAATCAGCATTACTTGCCATAATCATTGCAGTTTTTTACATTCATAAAACAGGCAGATGGCAAACACTATTTCGATGATGACCATTAATCCTGCCAAAATTTGTGGAGGGTATATCAACCCTATGATCAGAGCGAAGATCGGAATGAAGATGGAGAGCAAGAGGTAGCTCTTCGAATGATAAAGCCAAGAGAAGGGCATGAGATGTGCGCCGAAAATCATGGCATAGACCATGAGCATCTTGCTAGGTACTGCTGCAAATACCCACATCGCTATCAGGATATAAAGTATCTGATTCACTGAAAAGAGAATACCAGCTTTCGTAAGTGGATTGCCTTTCCCTTCAAAGTCTATCTTCAGCCATTTGGAGATGCCCCAAGCCAAAGGGAACAACACTGCAGCGCTACAGAAAGTCCATAGGTTTTTCTGCTCTATCTCCATATCAGTGAGGTGAACCACTAGTATCAAGCCCCAAATCACTACAGAAGCCATGATAAAGTGCAATCCCTTTTTCTGCCTCTTCGAGCAGTCTTTTATCAATTCGTTCAGTTCCATGTATCGAAATGTTTTGATTTTGGATGCGAATATAAAGATATTCTGCCATTCTACCAAAGATAATGTCCACGCTTATGAACATTTATGTCCACGCCTATGGACATTTTGCGCATGTGTGTAAAACAATTATTTGTGTGCGTATTCTTATTTTCTAGTTAGGAAAATATTTTTTTCTAGTTAGCAAGAAAATATTACATTTGCAGCAAGCGAAAAAGATATAGTTGGTTTATGGATAAGAAAGCAATCATTATGGGCGCCAGTTCTGGTATAGGACTGGAAGTGGCAAAGTTGTTATTGGCGGATGGTTGGCACTTAGGCATAGCTGCTCGTCGTGAACAACAACTGCAGGAATTGAAATCTTTGGCACCAGATAGTATAGAAGTAATGGCAATCGATGTGACAAAGCCAGATGCCAGCGAGTTGTTATTGAGCCTTATTGAAAAAGTTGGAGGTATGGATCTGTACTTTCACGCATCAGGCATTGGAAAACAGAACCGTACTTTGGAGCCAGACATCGAACTACAGACAATGGAAACAAATGCCGTTGGTTTCACCAGAATGATTGGAACGGCATTCAGATACTTTGCAGAGCGAGGGGAAGGCCATATTGCAGCCATCACCTCCATTGCTGGAACAAAGGGATTGGGTCCAGCACCTGCATACTCTGCTACAAAAGCCCTGCAGTCCAATTACTTACAGGCATTGGAACAGCAGGGCCATCAAAGGGGTTTGAACATTCGCTTTACAGATATACGTCCAGGTTTCGTAGATACGGCATTGCTCAATGGCAGTTTCCACTATCCGATGTTGATGAAGCCAGAAAAAGTGGCAAAGGACATTGTTCGTTCGATCTATCGAGGGCGTCATGTCCGCGTGATCGACTGTCGTTATCGTATTCTTACGTTCTTCTGGCGACTCATTCCTCGTTGGCTGTGGCGTAAGATAAAACTATGATCTGCTTTACAGCGGATATTCATCAAACGCGTAGAGGACGGTGGAGAGATAACGTTCTCCAGTATCTGGCAGCAGTGCCACGATGCGCTTACCTTGATTCTCAGGACGCTTGGCAATTTCTGAAGCAGCAAAGGCAGCAGCGCCAGCAGAGATTCCCACAAGCAATCCTTCTGTCTTGGCCAATTCTCGTCCTGTACGAATGGCATCATCATTCTCTACATCAAACACTTCATCGATGATGTCTGCATCATAGGTCTTTGGAACAAAACCAGCACCAATGCCTTGAATTTTATGTGGTCCGCTAGGTCCTCCATTAAGAACGGCAGACGATTTAGGCTCCACTGCTATGATCTTGATTTGAGGATTCAGTTCTTTAAGCCGTTTACCTACACCTGATACAGTTCCACCAGTACCCACACCTGCAACGAAGATGTCAATCTTACCTTCTGTCTGTTCCCAAATCTCTACACCCGTTGTGGCGTAATGCTTGGCAGGATTGGCAGGATTTTCGAACTGTTGTAAGATGATACTACCAGGAATGGAATCACGCAATTCTTCAGCTGCGCGAATAGCCCCTGCCATTCCGTCTTTTCCGCTTGTGAGACGTACTTCAGCACCATAGGCCTTTACCAAGTTTCTGCGCTCTACGCTCATCGTATCTGGCATGGTGAGGATAAGTTTATAGCCTTTCACAGCAGATACCAATGCTAATCCTACACCTGTGTTTCCACTGGTAGGTTCAATGATAGTGGCACCAGGTTTTAGAAGTCCTTTCTTCTCAGCATCTTCTATCATAGCGAGCGCAATACGGTCTTTTACACTTCCTCCAGGATTAAAGAACTCTATTTTAGCAATCACAGGTGTTTGGATGCCCTTTGTTTCAGAAAATTTGTTGAGCTCAAGTAAGGGAGTATTGCCAATGAGCTCTGTCAGTTGCTTTGCAATCTTTGTCATAATCTTCAGTTGTTTATTATTCTTGATGCAAAGTTAGGAATAAGGGAAATGTATTCCAAGAGTTTTAAGAAATAAGGGAAAAAACACTAAGAAATGATAGTCGAGTAGAGCGTTTATTCTATTTAGCACCCTAAAATACCTATGAAATAGAATGGATGGCTCGGAATGAGTCCTAATTATTTGTTATTTCACGAGCCTTAATAATCTTTACAACTATTGCTCGAGAAGATTAACAGTATTTCAGTAAAAAAAGAAGCAAGCTTATTTTGTTTTGCATTTGGCTTGTATTATCTTTGCATGCATATTAGATAAGAAAAGAATGAATGACGAATTTGATATAAGACAACAGCAAAGTGCGAGCGATAAGGACTTTGAAAATGCCTTGCGACCCTTGCGCTTTGAGGACTTTAGCGGACAGGAGCAGGTGGTGGACAATCTGCGCGTGTTCGTGCGTGCAGCCAAACTACGTGGTGAAGCACTGGATCATACCTTGCTGCATGGTCCTCCAGGATTGGGAAAGACCACTTTGAGTAATATCATTGCCAATGAATTGGGTGTAGGCTTCAAGATATCTTCTGGTCCAGTATTGGATAAACCTGGTGATTTGGCAGGTATCCTTACAAGCCTTGAACCCAATGATGTGTTGTTTATCGATGAGATCCACCGTCTTTCACCTGTGGTAGAGGAGTATCTCTATTCTGCGATGGAAGACTATCGCATCGATATCATGATAGACAAGGGCCCTTCTGCGCGCAGCATTCAGATAGACCTGAATCCTTTCACGCTGGTGGGAGCCACTACGCGTAGCGGCTTGCTGACAGCTCCGTTACGTGCACGCTTTGGTATCAACCTTCATTTAGAATACTACGACAATGTGGTGTTGAAGAAAATCGTAAAGCGTTCAGCTGGCATTTTAGGTGTACCTATTAAGGAAGAGGCTGCTGCAGAGATAGCTTCTCGTAGTCGTGGAACCCCACGTGTGGCCAATGCGTTGTTGCGTCGTGTGCGCGACTTTGCACAAGTAGAGGGAACAGGGGAGATAGATCTCAAGATAGCTCGTTATGCTCTTGGTGCACTTAATATTGATAAATATGGTCTCGACCAGATTGATAATAAAATACTGCTTACCATCATTGATAAGTTTAAGGGCGGTCCTGTAGGTATTACTACTATTGCCACAGCACTTGGTGAGGATGCTGGCACCATTGAGGATGTGTATGAACCTTTCCTCATCAAGGAAGGCTTTATCAAGCGCACTCCTCGGGGACGTGAGGTAACAGAATTGGCTTACAAGCACTTAGGACGCTTTAAGGTGGGAGCAGAAAGAGATTTATTTGATTGAACATGGCATCACTAAAATCACTGGCGAAAGACACCGCCATATACGGACTCAGCAGCATCATAGGTAGGTTCCTTAACTACCTCTTGGTGCCTATACATACATCGGCCATGTCGGCGCAGAGTGGCGGCTATGGCGTGGTAACCAATGTCTATGCCTGGGTGGCGTTAGTATTGGTTATCCTCACTTGTGGCATGGAGACAGGCTTCTTCCGCTTTGCCAACAATGGCAAGGATGAGCCTATGCGCGTCTATAGCACTTCCTTGCTTTTCGTGAGCATGGGTGCCTCCGTCTTCCTGCTCTTAGGCTTGCTCTTCTTGGCACCCATCGCAGGATGGATGGGCTATGCAGAGCATCCGTGGTATGTGGGCATGATGATGATCGTGGTAACGATGGATGCCATACAGGCGGTTCCCTTTGCCTGCTTGCGCTATCAGAAAAAACCATGGCGTTTTGCCACGCTAAAGTTGCTCTTCATCTTTATCAGCATCACGCTCAACTTGATCTACTACAAGGGCATGAAGGGTAGCGATCCTGGGGCTGCTTTTGCCATCAATCTGCTGTGTACTGGCTTCATCATGCTCTGCATGATACCACAGTTCCGTGGATTCAGCTATGTATTCGATAGGGAGCTTTTCCGTCGTTTGTTCCGCTATTGTCTGCCGCTCTTGGTATTGGGCATTGCGGGTATCCTCAATCAAGTAGCAGATAAAATCATCTTCCCTCTGGTATATCCCGATGAGGATCAAGGCATCGTGGAGCTTGGCATCTATGGTGCTTCTGTCAAGATAGCCATGATCATGGCAATGCTTACGCAGGCCTTCCGCTATGCTTACGAGCCCTTTGTCTTCGGAAAGAGTCAGGATAAAGACAGCAAGGAGATCTATGCAGAGGCCATGAAGTTCTTCATCATCTTCACGCTGCTGGCCTATTTGGCAGTGATGTTCTATCTCGACATCTTGCGCTACATCATTGGTCGTGGCGACTATTGGGAAGGTCTCAGTGTGGTGCCTATCGTCATGATGGCAGAAATCTTCATGGGCGTCTACTTCAACCTCTCCTTCTGGTACAAGCTCATCGATGAGACCAAGTGGGGTGCCTACTTCTCATTGATAGGTTGTGCCGTGCTCATCTTAGTCAATGTGGTGTTCATCCCTCGCTTCAGCTACCATGCCTGTGCATGGGCAGGTTTTGCAGGCTATGGCACCGCCATGCTCCTCTCCTACTTTGTGGGGCAGAAGAAGTACCCCATCCACTATCCGTTGAAGTCGATAGCATGCTATGTGCTCCTCGCCGCTGTGCTCTATGTAGCAGGTCTCTACCTCCCTATCGACAACATGGTGCTGCGTCTGGCATGGCGCACTTTGCTGCTGCTCGTCTTTGTGGCCTACATTGTGCGCAAGGACCTCCCTCTGAAGAGCATTCCTATTGTCAATCGTTTCATTAAATAATACCTACGCACTATGCCTACCCCCCATCCAGACAGAAATATCTTTGCCATCAGGGCGTTCTTTAGGGAGTACCTTGATTTGCGACGTGAAAAAGAGCATGAGGCCGATACCATTGATTCCATCCAGAAGGGTATAGAGTTCCGAGGAACCAACCTCTGGGTGTTGATTTTTGCCATCTTCGTCGCCTGCTTGGGACTCACGGTCAACTCCACCGCTGTGATCATCGGTGCCATGCTCATCTCACCGCTTATGGGACCTATCATGGGCATAGGTCTGTCTGTGGGTATCAACGACATAGAGCTCATGAAGCGCTCTGCGAAGAGCTACCTCATCACCACGCTGTTCAGTGTGATTACCGCCACGCTGTTCTTCCTGATCTTCCCCGTTACGGGCAATCAGTCGGAACTCTTAGCGCGCACATCACCAACTATCTACGATGTGTTCATCGCCTTGATGGGTGGTCTCGCAGGCATCGTAGCCACTACTAGCAGGAACAAAGGCAATGTGCTGCCAGGTGTTGCCATTGCCACCGCCCTGATGCCTCCGCTCTGCACGGCAGGTTTCGGATTGGCTACAGGCAATTTGGTCTATTTCTTAGGTGCGTTCTACCTCTATTTCATCAATTCCGTGTTCATCTGTGCAGCTACCCTGATCTGTGTGCGCTTCTTGGGATTCCATAAGACGAAGCAGGTCGATGCCGCACGCGAGAAGCAAGTGCGCAGATACATTCTGGCTTTGGTGATCATCACCATGATACCTGCCATCTACCTCACGGTGGGCATTGTTCGCGATACCTATTTCGACAGTGCCGCCAATCGCTTTATCCGTGAGCAGCTCACGTTTGACAATGCACAGGTAGTCGATAAGCGCATCACGCGCAAGGGTAAGGACAGCGAGATCCGCGTCGTGATGGTAGGTCAGGAAGTGCCCGATTCCACCATTGCCGTGGCACGCAGTAGGATGGGAGAATACAGCCTCGAGAATGCGCGCCTCGTGATTCTCCAAGGCGTCAGTGGCAACACTGGTACCGACCTCGACATTACCGCATTGCGCTCCAAGGTGCTGGAAGATTTCTACCAGAACGGTGAGGAACGTCTGCGTCAGCAAGCCGTGCAGATAGACTCTCTGGAACGTAAGTTGCGCCAGTTTAAGATCTACGACGAACTGGGTAATTCCATCATTCCCGAACTGAAGGTGCTCTATCCTACCATACGCACATTCTCTCTCTCAGAAGCCATCGAATACAATATAGATTCACTGCGCACAGATACCATTCCTACCGCTATCGTGACCACTTCCAAGCGCCTCGATACCGCTACGTTGGAGAAACTCACCGAGTGGCTTAAGGCCCGTACGGGAAACGACAATCTGATGGTAATGGTGAAATGAATTAATCAGTAAATGACATTACAGATGAAAGAATGGAAAGATTTATTTCGTGAGCATAGCACAGAAAGTCGTTTTTTACCAGGAATAGCTGTAATTGTCATAGCTGCTATTCTTATGGAATTGACCTTCGCTTTTCAGTATCAGTCAGCCGCTAGGGGCATTCATACCGAGGTACAGTACCGTGCAGAGGCTGAACTGGATATGAAGAAGCTGGAGATTCAGAATGTGATGACGGCAGTAGAGGTAGCTGTGGCCAATATGGTGTGGGATGTGGAACAACGTCTTTCACAACCCGACTCTTTGTATCTGGTGACAGAGAAGACAGTGTTTGATAATGAGATCATCATGGGCAGTGCCGTGGCTTTCGAACCCTATTATTACCCAGAGAAAGGCGAGCAATATTCACCCTACACGTTCAGGAACAACGGCAAGCTGGAGAATAAGCAGTTGGGCACCGACACTTACCGCTATCACTCCATGGAGTGGTACACCGCCCCCATGGCATCTGGGCGTGGTTGTTGGAGTGAACCCTATTTTGACGAAGGCGGAGGCGAGGTTATCATGTCCACCTACTCCGTGCCCATTCATGATGACACAGGCAAGAGCATTGGTGTGCTCACTGCCGATGTGTCCCTCGATTGGCTTTCTCATGTCATCAATGCCCGTAGTATCTACCCCTCCAGTTACAACATAATGATCTCACGCACAGGTAAGCTCATGGTCTATCCTGACGAGAGTTACATCATGAATCATACCATTCAGGAGCTCACCGCTTCGGCGAACGATACCATCAGAGAGCGCATCAACCGTGAGATGATGGCAGGCCAGAGCGGTCAGGGCACCATCATCGATAGCCGTGGCGTGAAGAAATATGTATTCTATGCCCCTTTAGACGAAGATGCTGGATGGTCTATGTCCATAGTATGCCTCGACAGCGAGATTTACGGTGAGTTACGCGCTTTGGCTGTCAGGCTGGTACTCATGGTGCTGGCAGGTCTCGCCCTGATGGGTTTCATCCTCTGGCTCTCTATTCGCAATTCCCGTCGCTTGGTAACTACCGAGAAGCAGAAGAGCGCCATCGAGAGCGAGCTGCAGATTGCTAGTTCCATCCAGATGGGCCTGTTGCCTAAGGAGTTTCCCGCCTTCCCTGATCGTACTGATGTAGACATCTTTGCCACATTGGTGCCAGCAAAGGAAGTGGGAGGTGATCTTTACGATTTCTATATCCGTGACGAGAAACTCTTTTTCTGTATCGGCGATGTGGCAGGTAAGGGCGTGCCAGGCTCTCTTGTGATGGCCGTCACACGCACGCTTTTCCGCAACATCTCTGCCCGAGAGGCGAAGCCCCATCGCATCATCAGTGCCATTAACGAAACTGGATCAGAGAACGAACAGAACAGCCTCTTCGTCACCTTCTTCGTAGGTGTGCTCGACTTGCCTACAGGTATCCTGCGCTACTGCAATGCTGGTCATGAGGCGCCTATTCTTATCAGTAATGGTCCTGAGCCTAAGGTCACTGAGTTGGAATGCGACAGTAATCTACCCATTGGCATTATGAAAGGCTGGGATTTTACTGTCCAAGAAACTACTCTTGAGGCAGGCACCACTCTCTTCCTCTATACCGACGGACTCACCGAGGCCATGAAGGCTGATGGTACGCTCTTTGGAGACAAACGCATGATGGACGCAATCGTCCCAGAAACCCCTAAAGGCATCATCGAGCATATGTCAGCGTCCGTCAATGCCTTTGTAAAAGGCGCAGAGCAGAGTGATGACCTCACCATGCTTGCCATCCTCTACAACCGCAAAAAGCTCTCTGCCCGTTTATTGCGTAGCATCACCTTGCCAAACGATGTGCAGACCATTCCACAATTGACAACCTTTATCGATGAAGTCTGTGAGGCACTGGAGTTTAATGCTGGTCAGACCATGGAGATGAATCTTGCTGTAGAGGAAGCTGTGGTCAATGTGATGAACTACGCCTATCCAGAGGGCACTGTGGGCACTGTGCAAATAGATGCTGAGGCCAATGAAGAGCGCTTAAAGTTTACCATTACAGACTATGGTGCACCTTTCGATCCTACCACCTATGCCAAAGCAGATACCACTCTGTCTGCAGAAGATCGTCCTATTGGCGGCCTTGGCATCTTCATGATTCGCCAGTATATGGATTCTATCAACTACGAGCGTGTGAAGGGTAAGGCTGGAGACACTTCAGGATTTAAAGGTGGCAAGAATGTACTTACACTACGCAAGCACCTTAAGTAGCGCTGCACCTAGCTTGGCGTCGCTTCATGCGTGTCTACGAGTTGACTATCGACTTGTGAAAAATGATTATTTCTTGCCTTTCTTGTCCTTCTCCCAAACATCAGCACTTGCATCGTCGTGGATAAAGAATTGCCTCCAGTCATCTTTGCGCCCACGAGCCTTAGTGTAGCCACGTTCTTCACGACTTGGTTTGGCTTTCTTTTCTTTGGCAGGTTTTTCAGGATTGCGTTGACGACCACGACGACCTCCGTCTTGTTCTTGACGTTTACGCTCTGGATAAGAAACATTGGATTTGCGACTCTTACCTTTCTTGGAAGCAGCTTCCTCACTTTCGTTGGTTAGTTCCACAGTTACCTTACGACCATGATAATTGGCACCTGTCATGTAGCGTGCCACATCCTCCGCACGTTCTTCTTCCACCTCGAAAAAAGAGAAGTTTTGCATGAGATCTATCTTACCCATCACAACATGACCATGTACATTTTTGTTGAGCAGGTTCATAAGATCCTTCGGATTGAAACCATCCGTCTTACCCATATTGATGAATAAGCGGGCATATCCAGGTTCTGCAATACGTGAACGTCCGCCTTTTTTAGGCTCTTTGCTCTTCTCCTTACGCTTTGGTTTCTCGACATTCACAACCTCTATTTCCTCACGATCGTGATAATAATCCAAGAAACGATTGAACTCCAAAGATACCATGCGCTTGATGAGTTCCTCCTTGTCCAACCAGTCGAGTTTACGATATACGTCAGGCATGAAATCTGCGATGTCTTCTTCGTTCACATGCACTTTCTCCAGTTGGTCAATCACTTTCATAAGCTGCTTCTCACAGATCTGCTTGCCAGTCGGCATCACTCCCTGCTTGAATTCATGACCTATAACGCGCTCAATGTTGCGCTGTTTAGTCTTCTCACGCAGGTTCATGATGGCAATACTGGTACCCGTCTTTCCAGCACGACCAGTACGACCACTACGATGAGTGTAGTATTCTATATCGTCAGGAAGACCATAATTGATGACATGCGTCAAGTCGTCTACATCAAGTCCGCGTGCAGCCACATCCGTAGCCACTAAGAGTTGCAGGTGACGATTGCGGAACTTTTGCATCACCAAGTCACGTGCAGCCTGTGAAAGGTCGCCATGAAGGGCATCGGCATTATAGCCATCCTGCATCAACTTATCAGCGATCTCCTGCGTTTCCATACGAGTACGACAGAAGATGATGGCGTAGATATCAGGATAGTAGTCCACAATGCGCTTCAGTGCCTCATACTTATCCTTTGCATGCACACAGTAAGCCACATGGTTCACACTGTGTGTACTCTCGTTGCGCTTACCAATGGTGATTTCCTTGGCATCATGCAGATAGGTCTTGGCTATCTTCTCAATCTCCTTACTCATAGTGGCACTGAACATCAGTGTGTTGCGCTCCTGTGGCACGTCAGCAAGAATAGCGTTCAAATCTTCTGAGAAACCCATGTCGAGCATCTCATCAGCCTCATCCATCACCACATTTTGTACAGTTTGCAAAGAGACAGCACCACGATGCATCAGATCCAACAATCTACCTGGGGTAGCCACGATGATTTGCACGCCACGCTTCAGAGCACGAATCTGGCTCTCGATGGATGATCCTCCATAAACGGGGATGATGTGCATGTCTTCGATGTACTTAGAGTAGTCGCTAAGATCAGCTGCTATCTGTAAGCAAAGTTCACGCGTAGGACAGATAACAAGCGACTGTGGGATGCGCTGACTTACATCAGTTTTCTGAATGATAGGCAATCCGAAGGCAGCCGTCTTTCCTGTACCTGTCTGCGCCAAAGCTATCACATCATTATTCTCGCCTAACAAATACGGAATCACTTCTTCTTGTACAGGCATAGGGGCCACGAACCCCAGTTCTTCAATGGCGCGTCGAATATCTGCAGAAACGCCTAATTCTTCAAATGTCTTCATTCAATAAATGGTATAAATCAGTAAATTAGGGCGCGAAGATACAAATAATTTGTCGAATTTCAGCACTACTTTCGCTTTTTAAAGGCAAAAAGTAGTTCTTTTTGTAAAAAAGTCGTATTTTCGTACAAAGAAATAATGCATTAACCTTAATAATAGTATGAAAAGAAGCTTTACCTTAATGACGATGGGCTTGGCTTTTTGTGCTTCAGCCCTGGCACAATGGAGCCCTGCAGGTGATAAAATCAAGACGAAATGGGCAGAGGAGATTAATCCACAAAATGTATGGCAAGAATATCCACGTCCCATCATGGAGCGTACTGAATGGAAGAACCTGAATGGTCTTTGGAATTATGCTATAGTAGATAAAGGTGCTCAGACACCCACTTCATACGATGGTCAGATTCTGGTGCCTTTCGCTGTGGAGTCTTCTCTCTCTGGAGTGGGAAAGACAGTGACATCAGATCAAGAGCTTTGGTATCAACGTACATTTGATATTCCTAAGACATGGGCAGGAAAACGCGTGTTGCTGCACTTCGGAGCTGTGGATTGGAAGACGGATGTATGGGTGAATGGCATGAATGTAGGCGGACATGTGGGTGGTTATCAGCCTTTCAGCTTCGACATTACGGATGCCTTGAAAGCTGGTAACAACGAACTGACTTTGCGTGTTTGGGATCCTACGGATAAGGGCTATCAGCCTCATGGCAAGCAGGTAGCGGAGCCTAATGGCATTTGGTATACTGCTGTGACAGGTATCTGGCAGACTGTATGGTTGGAGCCTGTAAATGAGGTACATATTGCTAATCTTAAGACAACTCCTGATATAGATGCCCATCAGCTTTGCATTGAGGTTCAGACTGAAGAGGCTTCTACGCGTGGATTGCAAGTGGAGGCAACAGTCTATGATGGTAATCGTCAGGTAGCAAAGAGTGGTGCCATCAATGGGCAACCCATCAAGGTGCAGATGCCTGCAGACATGAAGTTGTGGACACCAGATACTCCTAACCTCTATACTGTAAAGGTGCGTCTCTTGAAGAATGGTCGTGAGGTGGATGCAGTAAATAGCTATGCTGCCATGCGTAAGATTTCCGTAAAGAAAGATGGGAATGGCATCTTCCGTATGCAGCTTAACAATAAGGATCAGTTCCAAATGGGTCCGCTTGATCAAGGATGGTGGCCTGATGGACTTTACACAGCTCCTTGCGACGAGGCATTGGCTTACGATCTTCAGAAGACCAAGGACCTTGGTTTTAATATGATTCGTAAACATGTGAAGGTGGAGATGGATCGTTGGTACTACCATTGTGATCGTCTGGGTATCCTCGTTTGGCAAGATATGCCAAGTGGCGACAGTAGTCCGAAGTGGCAGAATAAGCAGTATTTCAATGCTGTGGAGTTCCAACGCAGTGCGGAGTCTGAAGCCAACTATCGTCGTGAATGGAAAGAAATCATTGATGCGCTTTACTCACATCCTTGCATTGTAGTTTGGGTGCCTTTCAATGAGGCTTGGGGACAATTCAAGACACAGGAAATCACGGAGTGGACTCAGCAGTATGATCCATCACGTTTGGTAAATCCTGCCAGTGGTGGCAACTTCTATCACACAGGTGATATTCTCGATTTGCACAACTATCCAGCACCTGATATGTATCTCTATGATGGCAGTCGTGTGAATGTGCTTGGTGAGTATGGTGGTATTGGCTTGGCACTCGAAGGACATTTGTGGTTTGCTGATCGTAATTGGGGCTATGTGCAGTTCAAGAGCAGTGAGGAAGTGACTGCAGAATACCTGAAGTATGCTGATCAACTCTTGGAATTGGTAAAGCGTGGCTTCTCTGCAGCTGTCTATACCCAAACCACTGATTGTGAGGGTGAGGTTAATGGCTTGCTGACTTACGACCGCAAGGTGGTGAAGATGAATGAAGCGCAAGTAAGGGCCAAGAACCAAGAACTTTGTCGTAGTTTGAATAAATGATAAAAATAATAGATATGAAAAGAGTATTATTACTATTGACAGCCTTATGCTTCATCATTGGGGCACAGGCACAAAAAACTTTCAAACTTAGTTCTCCTGATGGAAAGCTAACAACTACTATCAGTGTGGGTAATGAATTGACGTATGACATTACACTGAATGGTCAGCAAGTATTGGCTCCTTCCGCTTTGTCAATGAAACTTACTACTGGTGAAGTTTGGGGTGTAAAGCCTCGTTTGGCAAGCAACAAGAAGGCTGTGATCAATCGCAGCATCCCTTCACCTTTTTATCGTGATGCTTCTTTACAGGAACAGGCCAATGTGTTGACTCTCAACTTCAAGGGCAATTGGAGCGTGGAGTTCCGTGCCTATAACGATGGTATTGCCTATCGCTTTGCTTCTACAAAGAAGGGGGCATACAACATCGAAAGTGAGAGCGTGAGCTATGCATTCCCACAGGATTTCACTGCTACTGTTCCTTATGTGAATGCAGGCAAGGATGGCGATTGGGCATCACAGTTTGCCAACTCGTTTGAGAACATCTACACAGAGGGTAAGATCAGCGAACTGAATCAGCAGCATCTGGCTTTCCTGCCTCTGATTGTGGATGCAGGTGTAGCGAAAGTCTGCATCTCTGAGGCCAACTTGGAGAACTACCCTGGTCTTTATCTGCGTTCTGATGGTAAGAAACTGGTGGGCATGAATGCGCCTTATCCTAAGCGCATGGAGCAAGGTGGCCACAACCAGTTGGAGATGTTGGTGAAGGAGGGCGAAAACTTTATCGCCAAGATGGATGGTCCTGCAACCTTCCCTTGGCGCATCGCCATCGTTTCTGACGATAAGGGCATCGCTTCTTCTACCTTGAATTACCAACTTGCTGAGCCTTCACGCATCGCTGATACTTCTTGGATCAAGCCTGGTAAGGTGGCTTGGGATTGGTGGAACGATTGGAATATCTCTGGGGTGCCTTTCCGTGCTGGTATTAATAATGATACCTATAAGTATTACATCGACTTTGCTTCAAAGTATGGCGTCGAGTATGTGATTTTGGATGAAGGTTGGGCAGTGAATCTGAAGGCTGATTTGATGCAAGTAGTTCCAGAAATCGATCTCCAAGAGTTGGTGAATTATGGCAAGGCTCGCAATGTAGGTATTGTGCTGTGGGCTGGTTATTATGCTTTTGCACGCGATATGGAGAATGTTGTGAAGTACTTTGCAGATATGGGTGTGAAAGGCTTCAAGGTGGACTTTATGAATCGTGACGACCAGATTATGACCAACTTTGTCTATAAGGCTGCAGATCTTTGCGCGAAGTATCACATGTTTGTTGACTTCCATGGTATGTTCAAGCCTGCAGGACTTAATCGCACTTATCCGAATGTGTTGAATTGCGAGGGAGTAAATGGCTTGGAACAACTGAAGTGGAGTCCTAACTCACACAATATGGTGAAGTATGACACACAGATTCCGTTCTTGCGCCAAGTAGCTGGTCCTATGGACTATACGCAGGGTGCCATGATCAACGCAACGCGTCGCAATTATCATCCTTCCAACTCAGAGCCTATGAGTCAAGGAACACGCAGTCATCAGTTGGCGCTCTACATGATTTTCGACTCTCCATTCAACATGCTTTGCGATTCTCCTACTAACTACATTCGTGAGGCAGAGAGCACAGAGTTCATCGCCAATGTTCCTACCGTTTGGGATGAAACGCGTATTCTCGATGGCAAACTTGGAGAGTATATCATCACGGCTCGTCGTAGTGGAAACACTTGGTATATAGGTGGTATCACAGATTGGACTCCACGCGACCTTGAGGTTGACCTTTCCTTCCTTAGTGGCAGCTATAAGGCAGACCTCTTCAAGGATGGTGTGAATGCTGATCGTAAGGCTAGTGACTATGTGCGCGAGCAATCCACTTTCAATGGTGGTAAGATGAATATCCATCTGGCACCTGGTGGTGGCTTCGCTTTGAAGCTCACGAAGTGAGATGATTGAATATATGGAAAGGGGTGGCAGATTAATTTGCCACCCCTTCTTTTCTCTTCACATATACAGAGTTCTGCCTACTTCCACTAGTACAAATCCCAGATGCAGGATCACGCCTGAATTCCTGAAGTTCCAATGTGGCAGTGGTGCGCGAAAGCCCCGTCAGTCTGGCATAGTCGCTGATGTGCATCAATGGATGCTCATCAAGGTATTTCTGCGCCATTTCCAGTCGTTGCTCTTTGGTATAAGGCGAATGATGCAGTCGATGTACCCCTCCGCGCTCCAAATGGCACTGTCTGTCAATGTGCTTCACAAACTCCTTATCCACGCGGAAGTTCACGCCATTCACCTCAAGGCTCAAGGCATTGCGCTGAGGCTCAGAGTTTTCAATCCCATCCATCTCCTTGTCTTTTCTTACGCCAATGGTAGCGCTGAACGTTCCCAATCCTTCAATAGTGATCGACTTTCCATCTGCCATCTGATAAGCCATTTCTTCGATAAGTTGGATAAGCATGCCATGAAGCACCCCCTCACTGACACCAGCACGATGTGCCACCATCAGCCTTACCAGTTCTTGCGTGCAGATATTCCGTTGCACTTTCATGCGATAATACGCTTTCGTTTTGCCCTCATGATGAAGGTCTGTCATTTCTTGCTTAATGTACTTTGCCATAGTTGTTTAATTATATAAAACATTTATATAGTGAGATAAAAATAACTATCTCTCGTTGCAAAGATACGATTCTAACTAGACAAAAGCAAATCATCAGTGTTGATTATATAGTTATCAGTGTTGATTACATGATTACCACTGTTGATTACATAGTTACCAGTGTTGATTCATTTTTATTTCACCATCCATTATCTTTTATCTAATGATAAGAATTGTTTTTGCTCGTTATCTTTTTTCTTTTATTTCAAATATTTTCCTCTTCAAGATGTAACTTTGTTGTGCGTCGTGCGACTAATGGGGTAAAAATGGAAACAAAAATGAATCAATCAGAACAAGAGAAACAGTTCCTCGATCTCATGGAGCGTCATAAACGGATGATTTACAAAGTCTGCTATATGTATGCTACTGACGAGGATACACTGGCAGACCTCTATCAAGAAGTCGCATTGAACCTATGGCGTGCTTTCCCCAAATTCAGAGGCGATAGCAAGCCTTCTACATGGGTGTATCGAGTGACGATGAACACCTGCATCACCTATCTACGCAGTCAGAAGGCACATCCACAAACCGTTGCCATTACGCTTTCAATGGCAGAAGTGCTTCCTGATGTACAAGGAAAAGAAAATCTTCGAGAACTCTACGCTCTCATTGGTCGCCTTGACAGATTGGAACGCGCGCTGATCATGTTATGGCTCGATGAGAAGTCGTATGAGGAAATCGCTGAGATATTAGGGCTATCGCTTTCGAGCGTGAAAGTGCGCATCCATCGTGTGAAAGCGAAGCTCAAGGAAATGTCTAATCAATAATAGAATTGCATTATGGATTTGGAAGAATTAAAACAGAAATGGAATCGCATCGATGAAGAAATGTCGAAAAGCGAGGTATATAATCGAAGGGTGCTTATTGAGACTATTAAGAGTAAGACCAAAACCACCTTTGAGCAACTGCAAAGGGGAGCCATATTCAATCTCTTTGTTACCTTGCTCGTTGCAACAGTTGTAGTACCATTATGCCATATGGAGGGTATCTATCATAATACCGATTTCTACCTTTTAGAGGCTATCTGCGTACTTGGATTGCTGATGGTAACATGCAGGTTATTTATATTATCTCATTTCAATGTCATGAAATCTCCTGTGGAGCAGCTACATCACTTAGCAGATTACAAACGTTGTTATGTTTATGAAGTTGCCATTGGACTTCCTCTTGCGATCTTTGGCATTTGCGTGGTACTCTATCTGGAACATACAGCCACACCACTTGGTTTGTTCTTTGTTGGATTAGTTGTATTCGCAGGACTCGTTTTCGGATGGTTTGGATGGAAAAAACATAAAGCAATGATGCAGGAGATAGAGCATCATCTTGCAGAGCTTCACGAGTTTGAAGAGGAACAGGAATCATAATCTCTCGCTCTGGATAGGAGCATTTATTTAATATGTAGAAAGTGCAGCATAAATTGTGCTGCACTTTTTCATCCCAACACCACATCGAGCACCATCATCAGTGCAAAACCAATGGCGAAGCCTATGGTACCAAGGTTGGAGTGCTCGCCTTCGGAGGTTTCTGGGATCAGTTCTTCTATCACCACATACAGCATGGCACCAGCAGCGAAGGCCAGCATATAGGGAAGGATGGGCGTCATGAAAGAGGCAAGGAGGACAACGAGGAGACCACCAAGTGGTTCTACGATACCACTAAGACTCCCAAGGATAAAGGAACGCATCCTGCTGTTGCCTTCTGCGCGCATGGGCATCGAGATAATAGCACCTTCTGGGATGTTCTGAATAGCGATACCAATGGACATTGCCAAAGCTCCTGCTGCAGAAATACCCAGATTGCTTTGAAGGGCACCAGCAAGAACCACACCAACAGCCATACCTTCAGGAAGGTTGTGGATGGTCACTGCCAAAGAAAGCATCGCTGTGCGTGAAAGTTTGGAACGCGGACCTTCTGGATGGTCATCGCCTATATGAAGGTGGGGTGTAATGTAATCGATAAACAACAAGAACGCCATACCAAGCAGAAAGCCTATTACAGCAGGAATCACGGCTCCTTTACCTGCATCAGAAGACATCTCGATGCTGGGAATCAGAAGCGACCATACAGAGGCTGCCACCATCACTCCAGAAGCAAAACCAAGCAGTGCTTTCTGCAAAAGCACTGGCATGTCTTTCTTCATGAAGAATACGAAGGCAGAGCCCAACACTGTGCCTAAAAAGGGTATGAGAAGTCCAATAACCAAGCCGTCCATAAGTCTCAGAGGGTATAATTAGAGGCAAACTCGCGAGAGATGGAATTATCGTAACTAAGGCAGACTTCCTTGGCAAACGTGCAGCCATAGCCAATAATGCGATCCCAAGTCTGTTCATTGATGCCAGGAACATCCTCTGCGCTGATGCCCTCTTTGATGAGGCCATAGATAATGCCAGCACTGAAGTTGTCGCCAGCGCCCACAGTGCTTACAGGCGTAAGCTTTTCCACAGGATAGTCCTTCTGCACAAGGCGTGTACGCAAAGAAAGTTCATCATCGCCACGCGTGTAGATAAAGTTGGGACAATAGAAACTTACCTTATCCTTGTAAACCTTATCAGCGCCTTCTATATCATAGAGCACTTGGAAATCTTCCTTAGAACCACGCACGATGGTGGCATACTCCATGTTCTCCAAGATAAAGGAAGAAAGTTTCCACGCCTCTGCCTTATGGGGCTTACGGAAGTTGGGATCGTAGAAGACCATCGCTCCTACTTTTCTGGCAGCTTCCAAGAGTTCCACATGCTTCTCGCGTAAGGCAGGTGTGACGGAATAGTAGGAACCCAGCATCACGATATCGTCTTTCTGTACCTTGGGAAGGTCGATATTCAGGCGCTTTTCTGGATAAGTCTTGTAGAAGCTATACTCTGCATCACTCTGACTGTTTAGAAAAGCCAGAGAGATAGGCGACTTAAAATCCTGATAAACCTCGATGTAATCCGTATTGATGCCATTCTCCTGCATGTAGCGCAACGTGCTATGTCCCACATGATCATCGCCCACCTCACTGATGAATGTCACAGGAATACCTAGACGCGCTAAAGAGATGCAAGAGTTGAAAACAGAGCCTCCAGGATTAGCAGCAGAAGGCTGTTCGTTACGAAAGATAATGTCGAGAATGGTTTCTCCGATGCCTATTACTTTGCGCATAGTTGTTCTCTGGATTTTTCTCCAAGGTAGCCACCATGATGGCGTTTAGAGTAGTCTTCGATGGTAAATTTTATCTTCTTCATGGTTTCCACCACCAAGATATCGCCTATGACTGTCATCATAGTGGTAGAGGTGGTAGGCGTCATGCCAAGTGGACAAACCTCAGGAGGATTGCCTGTAGAGATGCAGACATTGGCTTCCTTTGCCAAAGGGCTATCAGGATTGCCTGTGATGACGATGTATTTCAAGGCAGGATTCAGACGATGTGCCAATTGGGTAAGTTCCACAATCTCACGCGTCTTTCCAGAGTTGGAGATAAAGAGAAGCAGGTCATTTTCCTGCAAGATACCCAGGTCTCCATGCTGTGCCTCACTGGGATGCAGGAATACAGCAGGCGTACCTGTGGAGCAAAATGTTGTGGCAATGTTCATCGCTATCTGTCCAGCTTTTCCCATGCCAGAAGTGACCAACTTCCCCTTACGCTCATGCACGTGTTCCACAATCAATTCCACTGCTTTTTCAAAAGCATCTGTCACAGGAAGGTTTAGGATGGCTTCCGCCTCTTTTCTCAGAATATCTTTAATGCTGTCTATCATTTTTCCCACATTTATGGTTCTATTTGCAAAGATAATGCAAAAATTCCCTTTATCACAATAAGTTTTGTTGTATTTTTGCAGTCCGAAAACAAGTGATGACTTATGAACGCTCTAGAGAAGTTCTACACATATACACTATCCAATGGGTTGCGGATTATCCTCCAACCCACTGAAGGACAGGTTTCCTATGCTGGTTTCGCCATCAATGCGGGTACTCGCGATGAACGTGCTGATCAACCAGGCATGGCGCATTTCGTGGAGCACATGCTTTTCAAGGGTACGGAGAAGCGCAAGGCGTGGCATATCCTGAATCGCATGGAGAAGGTGGGTGCCGATCTGGATGCCTATACTAATAAGGAAGAGACGGTGGTCTATTCGGTTTTCCTTCAGGAGCATCTGAAAAGGGCGGTAGATCTCATGGCAGATCTGGTGTTTCACTCTACCTTCCCACAGGCAGAGATCGAGAAGGAGACAGATGTCATCATCGGAGAGATTCAGTCGTATGAAGATACGCCAAGCGACTTGATCTTCGACGATTTCGAGGACCTGATCTTCAGTGGTCATGCCCTGGGAAGAGACATTCTTGGCAGTGCAGAGGCCTTGAAACGCTATACTACAGCAGATGCCTTGGCTTTCTATCGTCAGTTCTATGTTCCAGAGAATATGGTGTTCTTTGTGACGGGCAGGTATGAGATGAAGCAGGTGATCCGTTATGTGGAGAAGGCAGTGGAAGAGATTCCTCAAACTCCTATGAATTATGTACGCCTCTCTCCTTCTTCCTACGTAGCTCGTGAACAAGTGCAGCATCGTTACACGCATCAGGCCCATGTGATGATGGGTAACAGAGCTTATGAAGGCAACAGCAAGAAGAAGTTAATGCTCTATCTGCTGACGAATCTTCTGGGAGGAACAGGTATGAACAGCCGACTGAACGTGGCTCTTCGTGAGAAACGTGGATTGGTCTATGAAGTAGAGGCTAATTCCACCTCTTATACTGATACTGGTACGTTCTCCATCTATTTCGGATGCGATCTGGAAGATGTGGATAGGTGTGTGGCGCTTACCAGGCGCGAACTGAAGAAACTCTGTGAGAAAGCGCTGACGATTTCCCAACTTCAGGCACTGAAGAAGCAAACCATGGGGCAGATTGGCGTGGCGCAAGACAATAGGGAGAACAATGCCTTAGGTATGGCAAAGACCTTCCTGCATTACGATCGCTTTGTCACCACGGAAGAGGTGTATAAAAGCATGGACAGACTTACGCCTGTCCATCTCTTAGAGGTTGCCAATGAAGTGTTTGGGGAGCAGAACCTATCTACTCTGATTTATCGTTAGCCTTTTTCAGTCGTTGCACGGCATATTCCAGTGATTCCGTTGGTTCTATGATGTTGTAGTCTTCCCAGAATTTCTCATCATAGAAGTCCTGCACCTTGTCAGAAAGCACTTGGTTCTTGGTAAACGATTCGCGATAAGGGATGTTTCCGTGGGGTGGGGCATCCTCACGATCTGTCATCACCAATTCCGACACCACTGTGAAATTGGTTGCAAAAAGCTTGCGCTTCCAGTCACAACTGAACTTCAACTCTGCACGCACATAGTTCAGGTAATACTTATCCCCGTCTTTGCGATAGGTCACTAAATAGTCCAGACTCTGCGGACGGAAACGCAGGCCTGGTGGTTTTCTACGCAGCATCACATTGGTTACCTTTTCACGATCGGACATATCCGTAGAGAATTCTATACGACTGATGGCGTAGTTCTCACGGTCTATGTAGAGCGTACCACGATACAGGAGCCCATCTTCCAGTATGCCACGAGGTTTAAAGTCGATGGCAAAGTGTAACCTGTCATTAAGGATGACAAAATCCTTAAAGTCGTACTGGTACACATGCATATAGTCGAATCCCAACAGGGTGCCAGGTGTCTTCACCACATCCATGGAGTTGGCTATCACAGGTCCGCCTTCCAGTTTCACATTCAGCGTATCGCTCACCTTCGGACTCACCATCCTACGTCCTTTCTGCACACGTACCCTGTCTCTATCCATCTCCTGTGAGTAAGGTGTCTTGAATACATCCACCACCGCTTCTGAGATGTTGATGTACTTCCTGCGCTTCTGTGCAAATTCCCTGTAGAATGCCTGATACATGCCCGCTTCCATGCTGTAGTTCTTCTTCACGTTGTTCATGGCACGTTCCACGATACGACTAGGGTAGATTGGTTCCACCACTAACTCGTTGAGAACGATGACACCTGGTGTCAAGAAGATCTCTTGATCCTCCATTGTTTGTCTGGTGACTTCAAATTTTTTGGTGGCATAGCCTAAATGAGAGAACTCTATGGTAACAGGAAGACTACGATTAGGAATCTTGATGGTAAATTCACCATCTGTATTGGTAATGGTGCCGATGTGTGTGCCTGGCACATAGACGTTGACATATTCCAGCGTACGATTGTTGTACTGTTGCTTCACGATGCCGCTCACTGTAATCGTCTGTTGTGCCATCAGCGTTTGGAGACTGAGGCACATTATAAAGAAGATATAGAGTATCCTTTTCATGGTAGTATTGTGTTTGAGGTTTGACAAAATAATTTCTTGTGTAAAGATAAATGATATTCTTATCTTTCGCAAGTGGTACCCTCTTTTTTTTGCAGGCGCTGCATGCTGAATTCGCAGCCACAGTATTGCTGGTTGTAGAACCCGTATTCCTTTAGGAGCTGGTTGCGCCGTTCTTGTAGGCCACCTTTGCGCCAGTTCTGATCCCAGAAGACAATGCCTGGATATTGTGCAGCAGCCCTACGCCCAGCCTCGTTGATTTGTTCCAGACTCTTCCAGCGTGAGGAGGCCAATGTCGTGGTGAATGCCTCAAACCCATGCTCCACGCCATATTTAGCAGTCTCCATCAGGCGCAGCGTGAAGCATTGCAGGCAGCGCTTGCCACGCTCAGGTTCTTGTTCCAATCCCACCACTGCCTTACGCCAACCCTCATAGTCGTAGTCGGCATCTACGAAATCCAGACCTTGTGCAGTGACAAAGCGTATGGCCTCCGCCTTTCTGATTTCATACTCCTCACGAGGGTAGATGTTGGGATTATAATAGAATACCGTAGGGCGTATGCCGTTCTTCAGCATCCACTCTATGATGGCTGATGAGCATGGCGCACAACAGGAATGAAGCAGAACTTTCTTAAATTGAAAATTGAGAATTGAGAATTGAGAATTATTCATATTACTATACTCTAAACCCTAAACTCTAAACTCTAAACACTACACTCTAAACAATCCCTTAGCACCAACAGACTCTCTGGTCCCATATTGAAGAGCAGATCTACGATGCTGAGATTAGGCAGGAAACCGAGTTTCTGTTGGAACACCTGGTAGTAAGGCACCACCTTAAACTCCTTATCCGCTTGCCAATCTCGCTTAGGACTGATGCTGTCCCTGAAGTCTGCATCCTCACGCATTGCCACATAGTCTGTTGTGCGCTCTATCTTTGGCTGCATGTCTATCAATTCGCAGATCAATGCCACCAACTGCTCATTGAAATCCATCAGGAAGCTGAAGGGTTTCTCATAGAAAGGCCGAAGGTCGTCCTTCAGATACTCAAAGTAGGGTGTCTGATTGTAGGCCGATTCCAAGGCATTCCAATGTAGGTGACGCCAATTGCCATGATCGGAGATGCGGATGTCCTTCGTGAGGCATTTCAATGTATCTGGTTTCTCTATAGGTACTGTCAGCGAGATTGGTCCGTTAGGTCCTGCTATCACACAGCGGTTTCGATAGGTTTGCTTTTGGTAGTTCTCATACTGCTCCACATACACCGTCTCATACTTTAGCAACTTGGCAAACCATTGCACGGGAGGTAGGTATGCCGTCGAAAGGCAGGCAGTCATTCCACTCTTTTCCATAGTCTGCTTAGTTGGTTGGAAAACCAGATGCGCGTAGCCTTACCTATCAGATGGTCCTCGGGTACGAAACCGAATAGTCTGGAGTCGCTTAAGGTATTATCTGTATCCGTCATTACCCAGTAATAGCTTTGTTTGGAAGTATAGGTATGGACAGCCTTACCGTCAATGTAGAGCCCCCCGCCATTCACCTCCGCCTGCAAACCTTCATGCAACGTCAACGTGTTTCGCATCAGAGTTGCATTCCATGGTCTGATAGGTGTTTCTACCCCTTTCAGCGGAATCATGATAGGCTGTGCAGGCAGCGTATCCTGTAGATTCACCGCCATACTGAAGTTGAATGCGTGATCCATGTAGATTACATCTCCTGGCAGTGCCATCACCCTACCCACCAATGTCTTGTCCCCCTCAGATGTGGAAGGGTCGTGAAACACGATGATGTCCCCCCGTTTCACTCGTTTGTAGTTCCACTTGTTCACCAATATGCGTTCACCTTTGTGCAGTGAAGGCTCCATACCCTCGAAGGGTACAGAGTAAGACCCTATGGCAAATACTCGTAGCAATACAGCAACCAGTACGGCACACAACAGGGCAATAATTATCTTCACTCGCGGTTTCATGGTATCAGGGAACAAGAGGTTTTACTTGGCACTCTTGAAAAGGCGACTCCAACGAATCTTACCATTTAGCCACCCGTGATCCTTGTCAAGTGAGAGCCAGATTGTGATAGGCTTACCCACCACATGGTCTTCAGGCACGAAGCCCCAGTAACGTGAATCTGCGGAGTTGTGGCGATTATCGCCCATCATCCAATAGTAATCCATCTGGAAGGTATATTCATCCGTTTCTTTGCCGTTGATATAGATCTTTCCGTCCTTTACCTCCAACTTGTTGTGCTCATACGCCACGATGCAACGTTCATAGATAGGCAAGTTCTCCAATGTCAGTTTCAAGGTACTACCCTTTGCTGGAATCCAGATAGGGCCGTAGTTGTTACGGTCCCAATGCTTGTTACCATTCAGCGGATAGAGGTCGCCAGCATAACTCTCAGGCTCCATCACGATCTTGCTGATAAGCTTCGTGTTGCTGGCCAATTTTTGATGCATCTCCTTCGTCAGAGGGAAATGATATACCGGAGCCAACCGACCATTAGCCGTACGGGTATTGAACCCCATAGCCACCAGGTTATCCTCCCACGCAGCATCGCCACTCATCATCAGGCGATCATCCTCACTGATTCCCAGTTCATCCAGCACCTCCAGCGGGATATCTGGTCCCGTAGTCTGCACGAAGTAGTTGAACTGCATTTTCTCAGGGTTCTCGGCATCCTTCCCGTTGATTCTCACCTGTCCGTTCACAATCTGGAGCGTATCGCCAGCCACACCGATGCAGCGCTTCACATAATTCTCACGTCGGTCCACAGGTCTGGTCACCACCTCCCCGAAGATGCGAGGATTCTCCAGAATATGCCTTCTGCCCGCGTTATAGTAAATGTCGAACACCATGCGTTGCTGCGCAGGCGACATATTGTCCAGATCCATTGGGTTCGGGTAGAGTCGCTTACCCTCTGAATAAGCTAGACTGTAGAAATCCGTTGCCTGATAGTTCATCGCCACAGTATCTCCTGCAGGAAAGTTGAACACCACGATATCTCCACGCTTCACCTTTCCGAAGCCTGCCACACGCTCATACTTCCATTGAGGCCACTCTATGTAGCTCTTTCCACCCGTGAGAGGCAACGTATGCTGTGCCAAAGGCATGGAAAGCGGTGTCATCGGCTTTCTGGGCCCATAACTCAGCTTGCTCACATAGAGATAGTCGCCCACCAGCAAAGATTTCTCCATTGACGAAGAAGGGATTTGGTAATTCTGGAAGATATACACATTCACGAAGTACACCGCCACCAGTGCGAACACGATGGCATCCACCCAACTCATCACGGTCTTCGCAGGTCCTTCCTTCCATTCACGCCAGAATCCCCAAGGAATCTTCTTGGTGATATAAGCATCGAAGATGAAAGGCACCACCAGCAGGCCCCACCAACTCTTCACCCATATCAGGAACAGCAGATAGAGCACCAGCCATACTGCCAACTTTATCCATTGTTTCGCAGGTACATCTGCAAACATCTTTTTATCCATGTCGTTCTTTATTTCAAGAAAGTAAATAAGTCGCTCATCTTCAGCAGTCCCTGATGTTGAGCCGTATATTCAGCAGCCAGAACAGCCCCCAGGGCAAACCCGCTGCGGTTCTTCGCATCGTGAAGGATGGTGATACTATCTGCCTCCGATTCATAGCGCACCACATGGATGCCAGGCACCTCTCCCTTACGTTCAGAGATTATCGCCAAGTCTGTAGGCTTCATTCCCTCCGTCAGCGGCTTGAACTCGTCATTCTCCACCAGTCCGGCATCCACCCATCGGTCCTTACGGTCCAGTTCCGCGAGAATACCCTCCGCCAAGGTGATAGCTGTGCCACTAGGATGATCCAGTTTATGTACATGATGCGTCTCCTGCATACACACGTCATAATCCTCAAACTGGTTCATGATATGCGCCAGATACCTGTTCACCGCCGTGAAGATCGATACTCCAAGGCTGAAGTTGCTGCTCCAGAACAGCGTCTTGCCCTCCTCTTCACACAGACGTTTCATCTCCTCACCGTGTTCAGCCATCCAGCCCGTGCTGCCACTTACTACTTTTACACCCTGTGCGAAAGCCTTCTTACAGTTGTCGTACGCCGTCTTAGGCGTAGTAAACTCTATGGCCACGTCCGCACTGCGAAACGCC